>Ga0214542_1011433_pt1 | contig 12161 bp, 7 predicted proteins | sample CNSS1metaG_FD_160096 | JGI IMG/M metagenome (GOLD analysis project Ga0214542, IMG submission 160096) | Root nodule microbial communities from cowpea collected in UCLA plant growth center, Los Angeles, California, USA - CNSS1 | ecosystem: Host-associated > Plants > Roots > Nodule | place: USA...
TCTACTAACGGAAAGGACCTAATTGATACTAATTTACAAAAATGAGGACCTAATTGAGACTAATAAAAATACGAGGACCAAATTGAGATTCTGCAACAAAAACGAGGACCAACGGAGTATTTTAACCATGATTTAAAAATGTGAAATTAGGGTTCTGATGGGTAGAGAAATGAATGACATTCTTTGTCACAACTGCCACATAAGTTTGTCAAAATATTTTTGTCAAAATATCATTTCTCTTATAAAAACCTCAATTATTCCCGCCACGCTATTCTGGACAAAGTTTTATTTATTTTATTCTCTTTTTGTTTTGGCATTAAGAGATGGTGGTGGAAAGCAACGAGGTGCACAAACTAAACACAAAGGGTAAAGAGACAATTTAATTGGGCTACCAACTCACTGTAAAAACCAAACATGAGAAAGAAAAATAAAAACAGAAACATTCAAAACTAAATTATTTTTTATTAATTTTCAAACAATTCTATATTTTTTATTATTTTTGTATTTCACTTTTTATTTTTTTATCTCAAAACAAAAATCTCTTTTCTTTAAAATTCTTTTTAAACATAAATTAAAGAAAATATTTTTTTAAAATTTTATTATTATTTTTTTATGACAATTTATTTTTATTCTTTTAAGTTAACACTTATTTTTTGGTTATTTTAAAATAATTTTATATTTATCAGAACGAAATTGAGTGTGGACAAGTATCAACGTCTCCTATTAACGTGCCTCGCGTGTGTGTTGGATAAATTCAAGAAGAAAGGGTGAGTAAGTGAGAAATGAGTGGAGAAGCAGAAATTAGGGAAAGAAGAAAGGAGGAAGAAGATGTTCCCTTCTAATAACCTGGATCAGCTTCAACCCTTTGATGCCATTGTTGTTCCTTCGGTCAACTCTGTCCTCTCTGCGCATATTGCAGATTGAGTGTCTTTCACGTTTTTCTTTACTTTGCAACAGAGTAAAAGGTGCAGGTTAGTCACCTTCTTTTTCTTGCATCAATGAGGAAAGGAGAGAAAGCTGTGAGACGCATATATTAGACATTTTAAATCTCCCTTCACATACTTTTTCTCTTTTATTAAAAACATTCTAATATCTTTTTTAGACTATTAAAAACCTACCATAATGTAAAACTATATTTATTAACTATTTTATTTTTAATTTTATTAAATTATTTTAAAAATTTTCAAATTAACGCATGCTTTTTTTAATATTTTGTATTTTTCTTCAAGTTAATTTTAATTTTAATTTTTCTTTGTTATTTGGTGTTGATTAATTATTTGATACGAACACCTATGTTGTATTGTCATATGTTATGAATTGAATAGAATGTTAATATATATTAGGACGTATTTAATATAAATCTTTGGATATTTCTTTTATTGAATACAATTGATGAATACATTTATGATTTTTAATATTGGTGTTTCCATGTAATTAATTTTGTTTTTCATTATCAAATTACATTGTTTTCCTTATACTTATTTTGTTAAGTAAAAAATTATTTTAATAACCTATCTTTACATGTATTTGCTTTATTTTTTTGTTTAGATGTGATGAATATGTTATAGATCGACTTAAGGATAAAGTAAATAAAACACTCGTTTTAAACCTTAAAAAAAGACTTCAAAAATAAATTACTATTAATATTAAATAATTATAATATGATATTTTAGAAAAGAGACGTCAAAATTTTTGTAATGCTAATATATCTCTATTAAATTAATTATTAAATTGTTTAAGAAAAAAAGGTTTCAAAAAGAATATTTTATTACTAACACAACTCTATTAAATTAATTATAAGTTTATATTTGAGAATAAAATTTAATTTAATTACTATTATTGTTTGTTAATTTTTATTGGTATTAAAAAGGAGATTTAATGAGTTAAAACCTTGTTTTAGTAAATTATAATTTTGTTTACGAAAAAGAAAATGATTAGTTATATTTATTTTCTTATAATAAATCTTGATTCTATTTTATTCTTTTATCTCTTGGTGACTTCTCTTGTCTCTCCTTACTTTGTTCTGGTTTAGAGTCATTTTTATAAGGTTTTGACAAATTACATTTCTTGAATACCATATTGTCTGTGTGTACCAATTCTTTCATCCTCATTTCAAGTTAGAATATTTTTTCTTCTGTTAGTTGAATTTGTATTATAATTAGAACTGCATTTCTTTTACCCACTTTTCTTTTTTTCAATACTTTTATATTTACGAGTTTTGAGAGTTTTTTTTGCATATATTTTGACGAAGAACTAAATTTTTTCTACAAAACTATTGATTAGGTTAAGGTTTAGTTTTCTTTTTTAGGTGGATAATAGAATAATTGGAGCATAATTCAAAATTTAGTTTTTTTGTAGAAAGATAATTCAAGTATTTGGAAAAAAAACTTACTATCAAGTTGAGAAAAATAATAATTTTTTATTAATGATTAATCTTTAAAACAAACTTTACATGTTTGTGAAAAAGTTGAGATTTGAGAAGGAGAAAGAAAATTCAGACTTCAAGACACTACAAGTTTATTATCGAGTTTATTTTTCCGACAATTAAAATCAGGTTTTATTGTTTTAACTCATTCGTTTTATATACTTAGTATTTTATATATTACAATTTTTTATTTTACATAAAAATATATAGATATGTCAACTAGAAAACTTGAATTCAAAAATCCAAAAAAAGAAGAAGAATTAATGCTTTAATTGCATCACAAAAAGGAGCTATGAAATTTTTTTATAAAAATAGATAAGAAAAATGAAATAAAAAATACATGTGGGTGCTCTTTGAAGAAACAAGATAATAATAATATAGGTGAAAGCCACAATAGAGAAAAAGAAGTAATTAGTGATGATAATAAATTTTATTCTTAAACCCATGATAACGAAGAGAAAATTGAGATACTAGATGATGATTTTACTCTTGATAATATATATATGATCAAAGCCAATGGAAGAATATTGATATTGTAAGACCTGGAAAAATTAATTAATTAAATAATTAATTAATTAATAAATGTGGGTAGAAGGCGTCTTTATGATATTAATTGTTGTTTAATGTGATGTGGAAAAGTGCTAGCTCATGTGGTTGAGAGTACTTTGGTTGTGTGAGAGGACTTGGGCTCAAGTCCTAAGTATGCCAATTATGTGTGATTATTTTATTATTAATTTTTAAGAATATGTATGAGTAGGTGATTGGTATTGTAAACTTATGTTGATTGTGTATATCACCAAATGTGGTTTGGCATAGTGGGTATGCTTTGTTATTGTGGGTGGAAGGTCATGGGTTCAAATCTTGGTAGACAGAACTTAACCTTTATTTTTATTAAACTTGGATTGGAGTGAATGTGGAAGGGTAGAGAACCTAGCAGAATGGGGCACCCTGTTTCATTTTTTTAAAACCTACTTGAAAGGCACCTATAAAAGTCTAAGAAAAAGGGAGGGTTTTGGCAATTGTGGTGAGCTGCTGCAGAGAGAGCACGAAATTGAGGTTGAGAGGTGAGGTTTGGGTGCGAAAAAGAGGCTGAATTAAGAGAGACTGTGGCACGTCATACGCAAACCAAGGAAAATCCCATTTTTCTTCCAAGTCCAATCAAACTGTCAGGTTAGTGGAGCTGTATTTTGAGTATGTAAATAAACTGTTAAGTGCTGTGATTTAGAGTCATTGGTGTCTCCTTTGATTTCTATTTGATTGGTAAAATTCGTACTTTATTGCGCTGTGGTTGTGAATTGGAGTTATTTGGGGTTGGAAGCATGATTAAGTATGTGTAATAGGTTGCGGGATAAGGGTTTTGATAATCTTGATTATTTCTGATTGTATTTCGGATTGAGCGAGGTCGCGATGTGAAATGATGTTATTTAAGTGGTTCCTCGTTTAGGCGAGGTGTTGGTATTACTTTGAGCGATGGTGCAGCTCGCCCAGGCGAGGGAATCTCGCCTAAGCGAGATAACGTGTGTTTGTGGTTGTTTTAAGCTCGCTCAGGCGACGCGAACTAGCCTAAGCGAAGCAGAGGGTTTAGCTTGGGCGAGGGGTCCCTAGCCTAAGCGAGTTTATGTGAACTATTGTGTTTCTATGTGCTTGTGAGTGTGTTTTGGTTGTTTACCATAAGGATCGATTGTATATGCATGTGGTGTGATGTTTGGGCTTGATGGACTAAGTCCAATAGGGGTCGGGGATGTGCTCGGAGGTTGGACACATGATGGGCATGAAACTGGTTGAGTTCCCGTCGGCTACTAATGGGCGAGGAGTCCTTAGTATGGTGATTGCATGTGTCGGGCGCACGATGGGCAAGGAACTGTGATGTTCTCGTCGGCTACTATCGGGCGAGGAGTCCATAGTATGGTGATTGCGTGCGTGTCGGGGTCCAAGTGTGAGACTTGGATGTTTATACTACAGGCGAGGAGTCTGTAGGGCAGGACTATGAGCGGGATAGGCTCATAGGGTTGGACCACGAATGAGTTAGTTTCGTGGGAGCACATGGAAGTCCCAAGACCTAGTTCATGCATATGACTCATGAAGGACTATGAGGTCATGGTTGGGTGATTTGGACATTATGAGTTCGTACTTATATTATTTTGGGTGGGGAAGCATATTTATTCCACATATGTCTGTTTATGTTTTATTATGCATAGCTCACCCTATCTGTGTGTGTATGGCGATGATCGGATAATTTGTTATCCGGGAGCAGATGATGTGACAAGTGAGCCAGAAGCTGCGTAGAGACGGAGAGCATGGGCCACTTGGGATTTTGAAAGAAACTTTACTGTTTTGTTTTTGATGTAAATATTTCCTATGTTAATTTTAATATCATTTGTAAATAATGCTATGGTACATTCGGATCATGTTTGGTATTAATTATGGTTTTAAATTTCCCGCATTTTTGGGAAATAGTTTATATTAAAAGTGATATTTATTTTATTTCGAATTTTATTTATTAAAAATTAGTAATATCCCTCAGGGATGTTACAGATACAAATTTGAAAGATTTATTGGCATAAAAGGGTTCGATTAAAATCAATGATATAAATTTTCCTTAGGATATACATTATAGACACTTTTCTTCGTCAAATTATATTCAAAGGTCACATTTTTTTCATCAAACAATGCTTTAAAAATAAATTTTAAATAAAAAACCTCATTTTTTAAATTTGTTTTAGACTTTCCAAACTCTTGAACCACCATATAACAAAAGTCAAATTTTAGGCATTGCCAAGGTGAAAAGTTCCTCTTCTATTGTAATCAAGAATAATTTTTGGTTGAAGTACTCCCATATTTTGAATTTATTGCATGTTTGTTCACTAAAAAAGAAGTAAAATGTGCACTTTTCATATTTTTGCATAAATTAATCCATTAGAATAACTGCAAATTGATTAAAATGGATTGTTGTCGTGATTCTGTGTTTTGAGTGCTTGATTAAAATTGTGTGCCTTGATTGCTACTAAATCACATTCTGTTGAGATGCATGTGTTGCTGTTATATTGTGTTTTGATAATGTGATTGAAATTGCGTACTTTGTTATTAAACCACATTTTGTTGATTTGTATTATGTGTTTTACCTGCTAGTTAATCCATTAGGTAATTCTCTAATTGATTATCGTTTTCCTGTTATGGCTCATTTGCTTCTGAACACTTCATAATTCATTAGATTAGTCATCTGCTAGTACTATAATCCTTAACTAATTGTATGCACTCTGACGTGTTCATACTTTGCACTCTGATATTGCACTACTTAATTGCTTATATGATTTATGCTTGTATGCACTCTGATGATATTGTTGTTGGATCTGCTCATGCAATCAGTACTTGCTCATTATTTTCTGCTTGTTTTTGTTTAATGCTTATATTTGTTGTGTGTATCTGATACCATTCATTTCTGCTTACCCCTGCTACCATGGCCATGCATTTATTGTCATATTCTATGTGGTGATTTGAAATGTTACTACTCTTTTTGCTAATGTCCAAAGGGGGAGAAAGGTTGTTCATCTTTATGTTGCAGGACACATATTGGCCATCATAAAAAATGGGGAGATTGTTGAAAGGGGGAGCTTGTTCAACTCCAATGAAGATGGTTTTGATGATGTCCAAAGTTATGCATCATGTGCATCACTGGTTTAGGCTTAGTTCTGATTTTCTAACTTGTGCATTAGATGTTGTAGATCAAGAATTACATGTAAAACAAGCTTGCATTAAATTGTATGAGCCATCAAATTCTTGAATGTGAACTCGTGAATAAATTAGCTACTTAACTAATAGATTAGATGGGGGCACTGCACTAATGTAGTGAAAATACACTCACGATAATTTATTAGGTAAATTCCTAATCTATTAGTCACTGCAACATAACTCTGGTATAAAATCAGTTTTGAAATCATTTTTAAAAACAGAGAGAAAACTAACTGAATTACTAAATTACGAATTGAGAGACAGTTTTTCTGAGATCTACAGAGTTCTTGTGCTTTCTTGAGAGATCATTCAAGTGAACTTTCAAGAAGATTGATGGTGGATTCAACCTTGGTGGATCTAGGATCAAGTGACAAATCTGCACATCCATTAGGTGTATTCGTTCCTGTTTCTTTTCTTATTGTATTTATGTTTACAGATTGATTCACTGTGTAAAGTGAAGGTCTAGGTGCAATTGTGTGGATGCATTGCATCTAGGGGGAGTTCTTGATTTGTAGATCAAGCTCCTTAGTCTTTAGACTCTTGAATTATATAGATGCTCTTGTAATTCTTGTATTTATATTGTTTTAGTGGATCCTCCTAAGTGTGTTACTTAGGAAAAGACTAGATGTAGATTCATTTTGAATCAAACCAGTATAAAAATTGTTGTGTTCTTTGTTTCTCTCATCTTTTATGCCTTTCCTAATTGCTTTAATCCATTAATACAAAACTGGAAAACTGGTTGTTTGGGGTCATAAAGATTAAAGAAACATTCATTCAAAATCAATAAAAGATTCAATAACCATTTCACCCCCTCTCTTGGTTGAGTTATATTAGATAGATCTGATTTAACAAATTTCAATGTCTTGTGCTTTGAAGTATGTTTTTATTAGCTGGTACATGGGTAATTGGATATTGTTGGATTGTTGCTTGGACTGAGTAGATTTGGGATGAAGAATGTATATGATGAAAAATTTGTGATGTTTATATATTTTGATGTGTAGATGCAAAAGTTTTAATTAAATTGTGAATTGTCATGTCTGGAAGTGTAATGAGTTTAGATTGAAATTGGTATGTTAATGTGTTAATTTAAGCATAAGATAATATATTTGGGTGATGCGAACTATCTATAAATACATATTTGGGTGTTTGCATTACGTAAACTTGCTGGGCAAGCCCTCCTCTCGTTGGGCGAGTTCCAAATTAGAGTTTACAGAGTTAGGGGAGGCATGCTCGTTAGGGTAGCATACTCTCATTGAGCAATGATCAAATTCAAATTTGGCAGAGTTAGGAGATGATATCTTGTTGGATGAGTCTACTCTTGTTGAGCAAATAAATTTGTATTTTTGTTCTAATGCTCAACTTGTTGGGCGAGACTTTTACTCGTTGAGCGAGGAATCCTCCCTGGGAACTCGTTGAGCAAGCATTTGATCTCGCTGAGCGAGTATGCCAATATTGTGATGATTTTTGTGATTTAGAATGTGATGATAATCTGGAAAATTTGATTTGATGGAAAAGATAATGAGTTTATGAATGTGGGAGTGGTTTAATGGAACGATAATGTGAAGAATTTGTTTAATGGTTTGATTATTTAATTTTTAGGGATTTGGTTTTTAAGGATGAAGTGCAAATCCTTGCTAGTTTAGTGTTATGTATTAACTAGGGATACATGTTGGTCAGAAGTTATCCTATACTTTACTAGGTTTACAAACTCATATAGAGTATGAGTTTAGACGGTGAATGTTGAAGGATGTTCTTATGGCAGGATTAGGGGTAGGGTCTCTAGTCTGATGGTGCCATAAGTTAACTTACCATATGCAAAATAATTTTATTCAATTTGGTTATGCCAAGTAGAGTGAGGGTTTTTGCTACAATCCACTTTTATGACAAGTCAAGGCTTCTTGTGTCTAAGTCAATGCATAAATACGGATAAAGAGTCTATAATTATATATTATGCTTATTTAGAGATAAATGCATATTTTTAGGTAAAAATTGACAAGGACTCTTTTATTTATTAAATTAGAATGTATGTGGATTGGAAGTTTTAAATTAGCTTACCGTTTTCTCTGGTTGTATGTATTGTTTGTGTTTTTTTTTTTTTTTTTGTTTTTTGTATTTTTTTTTTTTTTTTTTTTTTTTGCAATGATCACCGTATTGGAGTGAGTAAATTAACCTAAGAATAAATCTTAGGAGGAAGATAAATCTTAGAAGAGAGAGTTTTGGAAGTTTGAGAAATAAGAGAATAGTCGAATTTTCCAAAAATCAAATTGGAACCAAATTTAAAATTATACTACATCGTTAAAAAAATTAAAATAAAATTAAAATAGAGTATGTTACTTACGAAAATAAAATTGAAAGCCATGCTATAGGAAGATTAAAAATTCAGTTTTGCGTATGCATTATTTATTTTCTATTGATAAAAACATTCTCTATTTAGATGAAAAAGAAAACAAAAAACAAAGGTAACAAACTTTAGGGGCAAGAGAGAGAGAGAGAGAGGGTCACACACACCATTGACATGTACCTGGTTCGTGCTCTTTCTTCTTCCCTCCCACTAATATATATACCTCGCCTCACTCACTCGCTCACTCCCCTAACAGAAAAGTGTGAGAAACAGAAACGACAGATAATTTCATTTGCATTTGCGACGCATTTGAATTTTGCAGCATCGACAATGGAATGCATAGCAAATTTGATAGACAAGGGGAGCGTTGAGAGCAGCCGGTACTTCCTGAGTCGTGGAACGGTGTTGGAGATGCTGGCAGACAGAGGCTACGACGTCGTTCAGCACGCCAACCTCGTCTCCACGCTCAGCGACTTCCGTTCCCGCTTCGGCCAACAACCAAACCACGAAGCCCTCGGTTTCTGCGTTTCGCATCTCTCCAACCCTTCCAACACTGTACGCACCTTTCTCTCTTCTCTTATCTTTCCTTCTCTGTATTTTTCCTCATCGTTTTGGCCTGCAGGTTCAGGTTGCGTTTGCCGGAACCGATACTATAAAAATGACAACCGTCATGGAAATATGCAGCCGAATTGTCGACAGTGGAAGCTTGAAATCGCTCATAATCATTCTGCAGAGCAAAATCACTTCCTACGCACACAAAAAATTGATGAACTTGCCCTTCAAAGTTGAGATTATCAGGGTAACTAATCCTTTTCATTCTACAAAAATCAGTTTAAATATTGATGCTATTTTGTGTATGGAAATTAAGTGGAGAATCTTTCGAACAATTGTATAATATGTTTAGGATTTTATTATCATATATATTTATAATATTGGATGGCTTTGAAAACGAACCGACCTGTGCAAACATAATTTAATTATTTATTATCTTAATTTTTTAGAGTAAATATAAGTAAGCTTAATGTTTTTTTAATTATTATAATGATTTTTTTTTTTAAATTTTGTCTTGCTGATTTAAATGTTTATATTTTAGTAATACAGTTGCTGTTCTCAAAATTTTGACATAAATTATCATGATTTGACATAAGTTCTCACATTAATACATATATATATATATATATATATATATATATATATATATATATATATATATATTTTTTTATTTTAAATAAATCGAAAACATTAACGAAAATAGAAAAATCCTTATGACAGAAGGAGAGAAAAACAATTAAACCCATAAGATATTTTAAAATAAGAGACGTCCCTCTCATTTTTGTTTTTGTTAAAAATATGTTTATAGTTCATTGTATTTTTTGTTTTCTTGAGAACAACAATTAATTTCATATGATAATCTTGTCCTTGTGTAGAATATATAAATTTTTTTATTTTTTTCTGTCTTAGATCGAAGATTTGCTTATCAACATTACAAAGCATGTCTTACAACCAAAGTATGAGATACTCACCGGTGAGGAGAAGAAAGCACTGCTCACCAAGCATAGCTTGGAAGAGAAGCAGGTAAATATATGTTTCTAAATTGTTCTATTAATAAGAAAGTTATGAGAAAATTTTGCATTTGGAAACTACCTTTATAACAATATACATTATGAATTAGATATGTTTTAGCTGAAAAACAAATTAAAGCATCATAGGATTCTTCTTTGTTTTAGAATTATGTATTACATATGTTTGCACATATTCTATTTGGGTGAATTATTATGCTAATATACTTTAACTAGTAATTTAACTATTTTGGGTTAGATATTTATTATGTTAACTTGTTATATGATTCAAGAGTTGAGCAATAAACATTATTAAGTGTGTTTTGGAATTTTATGCAAAAATAGTTACTATTTTTGAATTGGTAGTGGCATAAATGAATTTGTTTTTTCAGCTCCCTTGCATGTTAAGAAGTGATGTTATAGCTCGTTATTATGGGCTGGAGAAAGGACAAGTTGTCAAAATCACTCATAGTGGTCCAATGGTTGATTCTCACGTGACTTACCGTTGTGTTGCATAGTACATCTGTTGCATATGATGTTTAAGGTAACACAAAATAATTCAATGTTATATCTCTTTAAAAACTGTAAGCAATGATGGCAAAAACTTTATTATGGTGGAGCCATGGCTAGAGGAAGGGTTATTAGTTGAACTATTTTAAATGTACTTGAAATGAAGTAGAGTTATATTATATTAGATTAGTTGATGTGATTTAACTAGTTTAATATGATTTTATAATCACATATATGATTTTTTTTAAGTAGTTTAAAAAGGTACGGATTTTTAAAATATGTTTTTTCAAGTTTTCTTAATTAGGTCAATTTTCTTCCAAGAGAACGGGTTATTAGTAGAACAATTTAAAATGTGCTTGAAATGTAGTATAGCTATATTATAATCACATATATGTTAGATTAGTTGATGTGAGTTAAGGTAGTTTAATATGATTTTATAATCACATATATGATTTTTTTTTAAAGTAGTTTAAAAAGGTAGGGATTTTTAAAATATGTTCTTCCAAGTTTTCTTAATTAGGTCAATTTTTTAGGTCACCACATGTTACTTTTCAATGTTATTTACGTCTCGAGTTCCTTTATTTTAATTCTTTTCATTAACTTTTTTTCTCACAATGTTTTAATGCTTTTGAAGGTTTTGAAAAATAGAATTCAAAACAACAAATTTCAAATTATATCAAATATTCTATCTTGATTTTTCTTTAAAATATAAAAAGTATTCTTTATTGTGTCGACCAATTTAAAAGTATATATAGGTCTTATGAGGGAACATGTGATAATTTTTTTTTATTCGATAAGCGTGATTTTTATAAATTGGTAAAATGCGTTAATATAATTTCTTTTTGACAATCGAAGATAATTTGATATTTTATAATATTTATTGCATTAGATACCAAAATAAAAATGATGCGATATTTGTATTACGTGTATAGGTTATATTTTTTTATTTGTTTATGAAATAGAAAGCCGGTAATAAAAAATATTCATTTGAAACATGTAGTATAAAAATTTGAACTTCAAACTTAAAAAAAAAAAAAATCATTTTTACATCAAATAGCCCGATACAGGTTTGCTCTAGACCGGTGGCGGATCTTGATCAAGAGTGTTGGAGGGATCAAAGTAATATGATTATTTGATTTTGATTGAATCATTAGTATAATATTTTCAAAATCATTAGATTGGATCATTAATATAATATTTTAAAATATGTGAAGAAGTAGAATCTATATTATTTTTTATCTTCACGTAATTTTTCTTTTATCCTTTTAAAAAAATATTTATTATTTTATTCTTCATCGATATACTTTTTTAAAATATATTAAAACATAGTTTGTTATAATCTAATAAAAAATTGAGAGACATAATTATTAAAAGAGAAATATATGGTACTCAAATCACAATTAAAAATCGGTTATGAAAAAATATATAATACATAATTTTTTACTTCTATAATAATAAAAAATGAATATACAAGATACTCATGAGATTAAAAAAATTAATTTTAATAACTATTAACTAATATTTCATTATTAAGTAAGATAAGAGAGTTACATCTTGTTATTGAAGAAAGAAAAGAAACAAATAAGAAATAAGAACA
>Ga0214542_1011436_pt1 | contig 12157 bp, 15 predicted proteins | sample CNSS1metaG_FD_160096 | JGI IMG/M metagenome (GOLD analysis project Ga0214542, IMG submission 160096) | Root nodule microbial communities from cowpea collected in UCLA plant growth center, Los Angeles, California, USA - CNSS1 | ecosystem: Host-associated > Plants > Roots > Nodule | place: USA...
GAGAGAGTAAAGCAAAGGCATAAAGCATAAAGTAAAAGACATAAAGCAAGTGTACCTATGTACCTTTGGTCTCCTTTGTTTTTAGCACACTTTGGCCACTTTTTGGAGACATATGAGACACATTCTTGGTCTAAACCATTTGTGAGAGTTTCCTCCCTAGGGAGTGAATACTTTTAAGCCTTATCTTGCATAGTAAGTGGCGACACACATCCACTCGTCTTCAAGGTTGCCATGGCTTCTAGCCTAGCCTTGTAGTGGCGTGCTTCTCACATTTTTACCATTTCTTTCCTTTCCCTTTTATGTTTTCTTCTTCCTCTAATTGTTCTTGGTTTTCTATGGTTTAGTGCTTTCCATTTCCTTTTTGTTTTGAATCAATCCATCATCTTCTTCTCTTGAGCTTGGTGAAAGGAACGTTCACATCTAGATAGCTTGCTATCTTAATGTCTAGTGGGGATTTCACTTAGCTTTCTTAATCAACTCACACCATATTCAATCATCTTAAAAAGGAACAAGATAATCCTTTATCATATCCTTAGGATAAAACAGCCAAAAACACACTCACAAGCACATAAAAACATAGTAACTCGCATAAACTCGCTTAAGCCAAGGACATTCGCCCAAGCTAAGCCATCAGCCTCGCTTAGGCTAGCTCACCTCACCTAAGCGAGCTTAAAGAATGACCATAGCACGTTATCTCGCTTAGGCGAGATCATCTCTCGCCCAAACACTCAAATCAATCTCGCCTGAGCTACAAATCATGCAAAAACATCACACATGACCACAATATCCCGCTTAGGCAAAGTCGTCTCGCCTGAGCGAGACTAGGCTCGCTCAACATACTAAACTCCTCGCCCGAACGAGAAGTCGCGCTCAACACGCGCACACTTCCTTGCGACCTCGCTTAGACGAGCCACTCTCGCCTAAGCGAGAGTGTCCGTCGCTCAAACCAGGAACCATTCGCCTAGGCAAGAAGCACAATACAGAGCCAAAAACGAGGTTCTACAATTCTCGCTTAGACGAGATAACCTCGCTTGGGCGAGACTTGCAGAGTTTCCCTCTGTTTTCGCACACAAACTATCTGAAACCATACATGTACCGTACCTAGCCACTCTCGACCAAATAAGTGAATAATGTGCATATCGAGACCGCCAAGTATCCAACCTAGGCCGGGTTAACCTAACTTATACCGGTTTTAACCTAAAATAAATGTCTAAGAGGACAACCTGCACCTCATGTCACCAACATAAGCCATCAAGGCAAGTAGGCGGTCTGGACCGACTACTCGAGCATACCTAGTAAGGTTACAGCCTAGGCCGACCACTTAAACACACTCAGTATGATGGAACCTCCACATTCAATAAATCTTAAGGGCCTAGGTTTGGGCCCTGGCCCACTCGCAAGCCCCACTTAGAGCCCAAGTCAAGGCCCGACCCGTGAAATGGTCAAAAGTCATTAATGCTCTATAAATACGCGTGGACCCTATCATTTAAAGGTACACATTCATTAATCACTGATTTGACTCTCTAAGAGCTTTGACTTACTTGAGCTTTGGAGACTCTTCTGCAGGTAACCCCTCTTGGGTTCAAGCTGACATGTATCGACCGGGAAGAGGCCAACTAAGGAGATAGCAGACTACGTGGTAAGGTGACGCTTGTGCCTAACCTATCTTATTTGTTCTCAGCAGGAACAATTGGCACCCATCGTAGGGCATGAGACGAACACCTTTCGTACCTGTTTTTTCTCTGAAGATGGTTTCTACCCGCAGTAGAGTTGGAGCGAACAAGCAAGCGGACGCTGGTCCCTCTGGACCTCCCAGCATCACCCCTGACTTGGCCGCCATCCTAGACGGCCAGGCAAAGATGCAACAAGAACTCACAGACTTGAAGAAGCGTAGTGCTGAAGAAATGGAGGCGTTGAGACAAGAGAACTCTCGCCTCAGGCGAAGGATCGAGGCGGATCCCAACCTGAAGGGAAAAGCCAAAGACACCTCTAAAGCTGTGAAGTCCCCGACATTCCAGCCCACAGAGGAAGAAAGTGAATACAATCCCACCCCCCACACCTTCACCACCACCCAACAAACACCCGTTACTTCTACACATCCCCATCACTTTTCATCCGGACAACCGAGGCTCATCGCACCCCCAACTCCCGCCCCCACCATCCCCACCACCCACGCCCCCTGCAACATACCCACCGCCCTCCATACCACACATATCCCACCTTACAACCCACAATATTTTCCCACAACCTACATTCCTCCTCACAACATCACCTCCAACTTTCCTACTATGATCAACCCACCCCCACCCCACATGCCCCACCCCCACCAGCCTAGACGCCGCCATCCATTCACGAATTTTATCGCCAACACCCCTCTCCCAGCCCAGTGGGAACCATTCAACCTGGATCGCTATACCGACGAAACCGACCCTGATGAACACCTGAAAGTCTACATCACTCATGTCGCCCTATACACATCCCAAGACGCAGTCTTTTGCAAAGCTTTCCCCACCACCCTTAAAGGCCCTGCCCTAGAATGGTTCACCACCCTCCCACCCTACTCAATTGATAGTTTCGACACCCTTTCCCACATGTTCTCCACCCATTTCGTTGGAAGCCGCCCACATCAAACCACCACCATATGCCTACTGGGTATCAGATAGGAACCCAACGAACCACTCAGAACGTTCATTGATCGCTTCAGTAAGGCCGCCCTTCGTACACCACACCTCAACCAAGAGATGATACTCCAATGTATGACTCTTACCCTACAACCCGACCCCTTTGCCAACAACGTCTACCTCCACCCACCCACCTCTATGCACGAACTCAAGCTACGTGCAGTCAACTACGTCCGCATGGAGGAAATGCAAACCCTTCACACCAAATTCTGCAACGACTATGCCGCCAACACCTCAAACCCTACCCCCAACCCCACCCCACCCCACAACCTCACCCACGCCCTGATACCCGCCCACGCGAACCCCGCCAACCTCGCTTCACCAGATACGCCCCCCTCACAGTAGCCCGCTCCCGCATCCTAGACGAAGCCCTCCAAGCCGATTTAATCCCTCCACCGCGCAAGATGACCACACCTCCCAACGCCAACATGACCAAATATTACCGCTACCACCGCAACCATGGTCACACTATGGAGGAGTGCAAAGCACTCCAGGATAAAATAGAAGAACTGGTCCGTGCTGGCCACTTTCGTCGCTTCATCCGAAGGGACGACCATTCCTCCTCCTCCCGATCCCGCCACCCCCCACGACCCGACCACAGACGTCAACCAAATGACTCCCATCACAATAGCCACCCCACCCAACCCAACAGTCAACAACCAGAGCCCGCCCGCACCGACATCACCCCTGCCGACCCCCCCTTACGAGGAACTATTAACACTATCTCTGGTGGCTTCGCAAGTGGAGGCTCCACCTCGTCCGCCAGAAAGAGACACCTCCGCCATATACAATCCATCAACCATATCACCCATTCCCACTTACAGACGTCGTATGCCCCCAATCGTATTTACAGATGACGACTTCCACGGCCTCGACCACCAACAAGATGACCCCATGGTCATCACCATCGAGGTTGAAAATTATGCTGTTAAGAAAGTCCTTGTCAATCAAGGCAACTCAGTTGACATCCTCTACTGGGCCACCTACCAAAAATTATAACTTCCTGTCGTCGCCATGATCCCATATGATGAGCCCATATACGGTTTTTCCGGCGAACGAGTATCCACCCGGGGCTACATAGACCTCCACACCGTCTTTCGGGACGGAACCCAAACCAAAACCATCCCAATCCGCTTCCTTATTGTCGATGCGCCAACATCTTACAACATACTTCTGGGCCGTACTTCCCTCAATACACTTGGCGCAGTCGTCTCTACCCCTCACCTGGCCATGAAGTTCCCTGCCCCATCCGGCGACATCCTAACCATACAGTGTGACCAGCGCTTGACACGCGAGTGCTACATGGCGAGCTTAAGACCACAACTCCCAATCCAACAAACCAACCATATCGAACGACCCCCTGGTTACAGCATAGCCCTATCCGGCGAAGACCTCGACCCCAGAATAGGCCGAGATATCCGCCTCAAACCAGTCGAGGACACCATTCCTCTGGAGCTACCCAATGGCCACTCCATCAACTTAGGCACCGGTTTAAATTCTGACGAGCGTGCCACAATCACACCCATCCTCATCAACAACACAGATCTTTTCGCCTGGTCAGCCACCGACCTCCCTGGAGTAGATCCCCAGGTGGCATCACACAAGCTGTCCATATATAAAGAAGCCCACTACGTATCCTAGAAAAAGCGGAAACTTGGGGAGGAACGCTGACAAGCGGCCAAGGTGGAGGCCGACAAGTTATTGAGCGCAGGATTTATAGAAGAAGCTCAGTACACAACTTGGCTTTCTAACGTTGTCTTGGTGAAGAAAGCCAATGGGAAATGGCGGATGTGCGTAAACTACACGGATCTGAATAAGGCTTGCCCTCGCGACGCCTATCCCCTACCCAACATCGATCGACTCGTAGACGGCGCGGCAGGAAACAAGGTGCTTAGCTTTTTGGATGCATATTCAGGTTATAACCAAATTCCCATGGCCACAGCAGATATGCATAAGACCGCCTTCATCACGGACGACGCCAACTACTTCTATAGGGTCATGCCCTTTGGTCTCAAAAACGCCGGGGCAACTTACCAATGACTAATGGACAAGGTCTTCAGCCACCTCACAGGACATTGTGTCAAAGTATACGTTGATGACATGGTTGTCAAGTTCCCGAGCCATCACCAACACGCTGAAGACCTGGCGGCAGTGTTCTCCGCGCAGCGTCAATATAACCTCCGCCTAAACCCCGAGAAATGCGTATTCGGCGTCGACCGGGGTAAATTCCTTGGTTTCATGCTAACCCAATGCGGCATAGAGGCTAACCCTGAAAAATGCAAGGCTATCATCGAAATGCGCAGCCCTACTACTGTCAAAGAGGTCCAACGCCTAATCGGCCGCCTCACGGCCATTTCTCGCTTCCTACCCAAGCTAGCGGAACAAACTCAACCCATAATCCAGCTCCTAAAGAAGTCTGCCCGGTTCACGTGGACTGATGAATGTGAACAAATCTTCCAAAAACTTAAAACAACACTAACCTCACCCCCCATCCTCCACAAACCAGACACCAGCCAACCCCTGCTGGTATACATCACGGCCACCGACTATACTGTCAGCGCAGCCCTTGTTCAAGAGGTCGAGGGCACACAACATCTTGTGTATTTTATGAGCAGAACACTACAAGACCCTGAAACCAGGTATCAGATGGTAGAAAAACTAGCCCTATCCTTGGTCCATGCAGCACGCCGCCTACGCCCATATTTCCAAAACCACACCATAACCATCAAGGCCGACTACCCAATCCAAAAAATATTACAGAAGCCGGATCTAGCCGGACGCATGTCATCATGGGCCGTGGAACTGTTAGAATTCAACATCCGCTATGAACCACGGCCCCATCAAAGCCTACTGTCTCTTAGACTTCGTCAATGACCTGCAACAAACACCTGTTGAGGACCAATGGACGCTTCATGTAGATGGCTCCTCAAACCCAAGGGGTGCCGGAGCTGGCATCGTCTTAGAAGGCCCCAATGACATCCTCATCGAGAAATCCCTTCACTTTGCTTTCAAAACATCAAATAACCAAGCCAAGTACGAAGCTATCCTCGTCGACCTTTCCCTAGCCCGTGAAGTAGGCGTGAAGAAGTTAACATGCAAAACCGACTCCAAACTGACTGTAGGTCATCTAAATGATGAATTCCAAATCAAGGACCCCATCCTCCAACAGTATTACCATCTGGTCCGTGCAATTATTCAATCTGCCTTCGAACAAGTCTGCGTCGAACACATCCCGAGAACCGAAAACGTCAAGGCCGACATCCTTTCCAAGTTAGCCAGCACCAAACTCAGAAACCGTAATCGATCCCTACTATAGCAAACACTCTCCACACCTTTCATCACACACACTTGCCAAACATTATCCCACACCCCAACAAACAACGTCACCCCCTCCCAAACCCAAAACTGGACCACCCCCTATATTCAATACCTTAAAACCGGCAACCCCCCCCCCTCGACGCAGACAAAGCTTGGCCGGCTAAAGCCGCTAGATACACCATGATAGGCGATGACCTCTACAAACGCGGATACGGCCAACCCCTACTTAAATGTGTCACAGCAGAGCAAGCCCAATATATCATCAAAGAACTACACGAAGGAATTTGTGGTTATCATTCAGGCGCACGCACCATGGCTACAAGAGTTCTCAGAGTCGGATACTTCTGGCCCACTATAGAAGTAGACTGCCAGGATCATGTCAAGAAGTGCAAGCCTTGCCAGAAGCACGACAACCTTATTCATCAGAAACAGGAACAACTACACCACATACTATCCCCATGGCCATTCGCTAAGTGGGGAATGGACATCCTCGGTCCCTTCTCACCCGGCAAGGGGCAAGTAAAATTCCTCATAGTAGCCGTTGATTATTTTACCAAATGGATCGAGGCCAAGCCGCTAACCACCATCACGGTCCAACAAGTCCAGCAGTTCGTGTGGAAGGACATTGTATGCAGATACGGTGTACCACATACCATTATAACCGACAATGGCCGACAATTTATCGACAAAGAGCTAGCCAAGTTCTACACCGGCCTAGGCATCAAGCACATAACGAGCTCTATAGAGCATCCACAAACCAATGGGCAAGCAGAGGCAACAAATAAAGCTATCCTCGTGGAGCTGCGCAAGAGGTTGGATACCGCAAAAGGCCGATGGCCTGAAGAATTGATAGAAGTACTATGGGCTTACAGATGCACCCCCAAACTTCAACAAACGAATCCCCATTCAGCCTAGTCTACGGCGCAGACACCATGATACCGGTAGAAATTGGCGAACCATCCTTGTGCCGAGAACTATACGACCCAACCCACAACAACCAAAACATGGCCTTACATCTCGACCTCCTACCCGAACTCAGAGAAAAAGCCCAAATACGTAATCTAGCTGCCAAACAGCGAGCTGCAAGGAAATATAACGCAAATCTACACCCACGATCATTTGTTATCGGGGACTTGGTGTGGAGAATGGCCAGCAGTGCTAGAAAGAAGGATGACAAGTTCTCCGCCAATTGGGACGGCCCGTACCGCATACCAGAGGATGCAGGAGGAGGGGCTTATCGCTTGGAACAGTTATCTGGGGACGAGATCCCCAACACATGGAATGTATCCCACCTCAAATTCTACTACAGCTAAATGTATATTGTAATTGAACCAATACTTGTAACCCCGGGTGTACTCTTTTTCCTCACTTGGTCTTTTTTCCCTGATGAGGGTTTTGGCCAAGGAGGTTTTAACGAGGCACCCCTATTCAATAAATAAAAAGAAGGGTTCCCTACTTTATGACTCTCTGCCCTTTACTTTTGGTTAATTCGTTTAAGTTCTCCACCCTTACCCCAAGTAAGCGGCCTGGGTCGAACACCCTTTAGTTTTGGTTAATTCGTTTAAGTTCTCCACCCTTACCCCAAGTAAGCGGCCTGGGTCAAACACCCTTTAGTTTTGGTTAATTCGTTTAAGTTCCCCACCCTTACCCCAAGTAAGCGGCCTAGGTCGAACACCATTTACTTTTGGTTAATTCGTTTAAGTTCTGCACCCTTATCCCAAGTAAGCGGCCTGGGTCGAACACCCTTTACTTTTGGTTAATTCGTTTAACTTCCCCACCCTTACCCCAAGTAAGCGGCCTAGGTCGAACACCCTTTACTTTTGGTTAATTCGTTTAAGTTCCCCACCCTTACCCCAAGTAAGCGGCCTGGGTCGAACACCCTTAAACATACAATCGCTTACGCCGTCCATAACATACACCACAAGTCGTCAAAATTCGATATACACAATAACATATAGAAACTAATCGCATTAAGCATGAACGCAAAGAAATGTACCAACGCATCGAACATATTGTACCAAATAATACAGACATAGGCTCAATAATACTTTCACAAATTTGAAAAATCAATGTCCTATTCTGCTAAATCATGGCCCACCTCTGCATCCTCATCCGCTTTCTTCCCCCCCTCTGTCGCCTTCTCCTCCACCTCCTCAGCATCCCCCACATCCTCCCTCACCAACTTTCCATCAACTATGTCCTTATCTACATCGAACCTTGAATCCGAGACGTCTACATCTGGATGGAAGAAGGCCGCCTGCCGCAACCCCTTCTCAAAACCATTGATATGCTCCTGGATGACGATGTTCTTCAGATCATCAAGTTCCCCAACAGCCTCATCATACTTATCCTTTAAGTCCTCATAATCTTCCTCCAGCTCCCTTATACGCTTATTCAGTTTATCCTCAGAATCCAAGCAACGCACCTTCCATGTTGCCAGCCTTTTCCTTTCTGCTTCCCAGCCTTCTTTCTCCTTTTCCAAGACCGCCTTCTCCTCCTCCAGCCTGTCCACCTTACCTTGCAACTCCCCAACCTCCTTTACTTCCCTTCTATAAAGAGACCCCACACGCCGACTCAGGACTAAGGCCTTGCTCCCAAACTCTACCATGGTTCTCACAATATGATCCACGTCCATATTATTGATAGAGTTAACAACGGTATCCGGGAGGTCGATCGAGATATCCTTCCTAACCGATATCTCCGGCAACTCGATCAACCCGGCTTCATGCCCCTTCTCCCCGCTAGCCGACCCCGCCCCGCTAGTCGTCCCAAGAAGAGCTGCCCTTATCTTCTTCACATCTTTGCCTTTCCCAGGTCGAGGCGGAAGCTCAGCCTTCCTTTTCGTCCCGCCATGTACGTGCACCTCCACCACCGATTCCTGCAGGTTGGGAACATCAGCTTTCCCAGCCGCCTTGGCCTTAGCGGCCATTTCTTTCCTCAATGATTAAAAGAGCGCCAGATTCTTCTTGCCAGATTACGCCATATGCCCTGCAATAACATATCACGACTCGGATCAAAACAACTTAGCATTATTAACACAGCTTAAGTAATAAACAGATACCTTCAATATCTATTATCGGATGCACCGAATTATAAACCCTAACTAAGCCCTTAGTGGGCAACTTATCCACAAACTTCAACAACATCCCCACCACCTCCTTGTCACCAGCCGACAACTCCTCCACTCCCATGTCTTTATATCCAGAAGGATTGTTGGTCCAGCTAAAGGGAAACTTGGTGGTCCCGTCCGCATTCAAAAAATGAGATTTACCCCCTTCCTTAACGACGACTTTGAAGTACCCGTCTTTGAAATGTTTGAAAGATTGGGAGAAAGCATCCAGCCTGCTGATGTTGGGACGACTGATTAAAGAGAGCCAAGTAGCCGGCCTCCGAGGTCTGGTGTCATAAAAATATAAGAAAGCATAGGGATTAGGCTCCAAATATAAGGACTCGCACAGAATGCGGAAGGCCTGCAAGTAAGCCCAGCTATTAGGATGTAGCTGGGTAGGTGCCACATTCAACACCCACAGCACACCCATGGTGAAATCGTCTAAGGGCAGTCCCACATTAAGCTGAGAAAAATGACACATATACATGTAGAAGAATTGTTCGGTAGCCCCCTCCTGACCGTGACATACCCGGTCGACGGCACTCACTCTCTCCAGCGAAACAATGTCTCCACTGACACCCTTGGACATAACGGGTGTGCAGTTCAGCCAAGAGTTCAACAAACGAGACCACCTGAATAAAGATGACTGATCACGAACATCAGTAGCAACCCACCCATACCCGTCTTTCGCCGGCCAGTTGCTCTCCTCCAACTCTTCGGGAGGATCCTCTCGAACCTCCCTCACAACTTCCATCGGCATCCCGCTTGTAACAGCTCCAGAACTTGTACCCTCTCCGCCAAGTCGCCTATCCTTACTTCTATCTGACTCAGTACTTTCACTACTACTAGACGAAGACACGCTACCACTACTGGACATACCTGATTTCATTTTTTACGAGAAGATGTCGGTCAAAATTGAGGACTAGTCGGGCACTTTTATGCGCATAAGGTCTCTAAATTCAGAATTCACAAATGAAACAAGTAACCCCTCATCTGTTTGCAACCCCATATTTATAGTCCAATAATCTCAAACGACGAACCTTTTCCCGCCAAAACCATACCACAAATCAATCAACACCATCATTGCAAGAGATATGACACTTCAAAACGATGGCGCTAAAATTTTTTGATTTGACCACTGACGTCCCTTCACTACCCTCTGACGGTTATCACCTTTTTTAGCCTTAACACTGTTCACCACACTTAAAGGTTGGGGGACTGGTGTATCACACCTAGCCGGTTCCACTAGCTTATCAACACATATCATCCTTGACCGACAACTCATATCGGACAAGGCTGGAGGACTGGTGTACCATACCTAGCCACTCTCGACCAAATAAGTGAATAATGTGCATATCAAGACCGCCAAGTATCCAACCTAGGCCGAGTTAACCTAACTTATACCGGTTTTAACCTAAAATAAATGTCTAAGAGGACAACCTGCACCTCATGTCACCAACATAAGCCATCAAGTCAAGTAGGCGGTCTGGACCGACTACTCGAGCATACCTAGTAAGGTTACAACCTAGGCCGACCACTTAAACACACTCAGTATGATGGAACCTCCACATTCAATAAATCCTAAGGGCGTGGGTTTGGGCCCTGGCCCACTCGCAAGTCCCACTTAGAGCCCAACTCAAGGCCCGGCCCGTGAAATGGTCAAAAGTCATTAATGCTCTATAAATACGCGTGGACCCCATCATTTAAAGGTACGCATTCATTAATCACTGATTTGACTCTCTAAGAGCTTTGACTTACTTGAGCTTTGGAGACTCTTCTGCAGGTAACCCCTCATGGGTTCAAGCTGACATGTATCGACCGGGAAGAGGCCAACTAAGGAGATAGCGGACTACGTGGTAAGGTGACGTTTGTGCCTAACTTATCTTATTTGTTCTCTGCAGGAACAATACCTAAACCACATTCCAATTCATGCCAACAATGGAGAATCATACACCAAACATGTACACATAATTCAGACCTGAAATAATCCTAATAATCCCAGTTTAAAGCACAATTCACACTTACATTACCCAAAACCCTCATTTTTGACACCCAAAATATGCAAGACTCTACAGCAACATCAATTATCCCCAAATTCCCAATCACATTAGGATTATCATGAATTTCCACAAGCATACAGAATCAATTGAGGATAACAGTTCCACAGGACCATACCTAATTCAAGTAATTTACATACACAAAGGTCAGCACCCCTAACCTGGAATTAGTGATCAAAATTGAGAAGACATAAACCTTGATTCACAATCTCCCTCTTCCTTCAGTCCTTGCACACCCAAAACTCCACTCACACTCTCAAATTCGTGCTTCTCTCTATAGCAGTTCACCACAATGCCAAAACCCTTCCCTTTACCTAAATTTTGGCTTTTATAGGTGCCTTTAAGATGGTTTTTAAAAATAAAACGAATTTGGCTTTGTGGGTTTTAATTCCTCTTTAATGTTAATTATTTGGTGGTTTTTCCCAACCCTCTTGGCTACCCCATTCTGCTAGGTTCTCTCTACCTTTCCACATTCATACCACAAATAATAGTTAGCAAAAATAAAGCTTACCCTATACCCATCAAGATTTGAACCCGTGACCTTCCACTCATAAGAACAAAGCATAACCACTATGCCAAATCACATTTGGTGCTAACCATTATAATCTTATGATTATACTATCACTCACCATTCACAATTTCATTACCAAAACAAAATAATAAATAAACCCTACAACACATAATTGGCATACATATGACTCAAACCCAAGTCCTCTCACACAATCAAAGTACTCTCAACCACATGAGCTAACACTTTTCCACGTCACATAAAACAATAATTAATGCCATAAAGGCGCCTTCTACCCGCATTTATTAATTAATTAATTATTTAATTAATTAATTTTTCCCAGGTCTTACAGTATCTCCTCCCTCTTCCAATTCCCTTTATTAAGCTTGGGCTCTCCATGACAATCAAGAGCTAAACCCATTTTGTTGGGGTTAGATGTAACTAGTGAATTTTCTCATGTCTTTGTGGATGATTTGAAAATATA
>Ga0214542_1011437_pt1 | contig 12156 bp, 9 predicted proteins | sample CNSS1metaG_FD_160096 | JGI IMG/M metagenome (GOLD analysis project Ga0214542, IMG submission 160096) | Root nodule microbial communities from cowpea collected in UCLA plant growth center, Los Angeles, California, USA - CNSS1 | ecosystem: Host-associated > Plants > Roots > Nodule | place: USA...
TTTTTGGACCCTAATGAACCTTTTGGCAGCGGTTCAATTCCACCCGAGGCCAAAGGGGGCGGCGCTGATGAAAATTTTAAATTAGGGTTTCTGGGCAGGGTTTTTGGCAGCGGTTCAATTTTTAACCGAGGCAGAAAACCGGTTTTTGGCAGCGGTTCAATTCCACCCGAGGCCAAAGGGGGCGGCGCTGATGAAAATTTTAAATTAGGGTTTCTGGGCAGGGTTTTTGGCAGCGGTTCAATTTTTAACCGAGGCAGAAAACTGGTTTTTGGCAGCGGTTCAATTCCACCCGAGGCCAAAGGGGGCGGCGCTGGTGAAAATTTTAAATTAGGGTTTCTGGGCAGTGTTATAGGCTTCGGTTCTATTTCAACCGAGGCCTAAAACTGCCCAATATTGCCTCGGTCGAAAAGCAACCGAGGCCAAAGGGGGCGGCGCTAATGAAAAAGGGTTTCTGGGCTGCCTAATAGGCTTCGGTTCTTAAGGAACCGAGGCCTAAAGCTGCTTACGGCACCGGTTGTTTGTAGAACCGAAGCAATATAGGTTGCTAAAATTGCAAAATTGCCACCGCCTCCTTATAGGCTTCGGTTCCGCCATAACCGAGGCCTATAAGGCGAGGTAAAATATCAAATATGCACTAGTGGTTCCTTCAGATCCCTGAACTCATCAATAATTGAATCAGAACTAAAATTTTCAGCTATTTCTTTTTCAATGTAAATAATCATATTGTCGGCAAGAAATTCATCTTCCATTTTATTCCGCAATCTTGTTTTGATAATCTTCATTGCAGAAAATGTTGAAGTTGAAATTTTAAACTAATCTTCTCTTGCTCACTAAAATCTAAAGGACAATATTTGTTCACAAGAGTGCATATATCCTCAATGTTAAAAGCTTTATAAGCATCCTTAGGAACTAAAGCATTGCTTAGAGTTAAAAGTTCCATTGTTTGCTCACTAAACCTATCCTTTAATTCTTGCAACTGCTTGTCCACTGTAACAAGAAATATATTCACCCTAAAATGATGTTCCATAGTGACATGATCTTTTTGATAACGAGAACGGTCATGACGTGCAACATAAGTAGAATTAAAATCAGGAATATCAATGTCATGTTGTTCATAAAAGAATACCACACCTTTCAATAGATTTTGCCAACCATCATCCCTCAACTTTTGAATCAAAATTTTAGTAGAACAAACCAATTGCATAGCATTCAATATATCCTGAGATTGTTTCTGCAAAGCTTGGCAAAGACCGTCAGTAATTCCCATAATCTCTTTCATCATGTGTAAAATTAATATGAACTCAAATGAAGACAACATATTCAATGCATCAGCATCACCCCTTTGAGAATAAGTTGATCCATCAACAATAATTTTTCGAAGAACCAGACAAGATGCATTATATAGCTTCATCATACTACAAATGGAATAAAATTTGATTTTTAAAGTTTTAAGTAATAAAATTTTAAAGTTTTAGTTTCTCATAAATAAAAAACCTCCTATGTTGCTACTTTTAGTACCATTTGTTATCTATTTCCTTTTTTTATGTATTGTATTATGTGTTATCTACAACAAATCATACATTTTACTAACACAAATCAACACTTCATAATGCAAAGATTACAAAGCATTATTTATATTAATGAAGACTAAAAATTTACACCTCTGTGTTGAAGTTTTTTTTCAAACTAACTTAGATAAATCATGATAAAAGCATAGTTATTTGTTAAAATGCTAAGTAATTTTACCCGAATGACTCTTGTTTCTTACATTCCACCTTTCATGTAGTAGCCTATTCCTTCTAATCTTTGCACTTTGACAAAACCACCATCTCATTACCAACTCCCTCTTGTAAGTAACCATGACCCATTTACCATACTAGTGATACCAAGGGGTATACGATTCCAAACAAAACAAAAGCACATATCTTAAGCACCACTTTTATACCTTGTGTCCTTGAATTTGATCATTTGTGCTAACCATTCTAGCAATAACTATCAAAAACACCCCTTATAGCTACTCAAAAATTTTCTTTTTTTTCCTCATTGTCTATGCTCCGACATTACCAACTACCCTTTCCCACCAGAATCACTTAACGATGTCATTCTTCTTCTGATACTTGAAACCGTCCATCTCATCTCATCTCTAAGGTCAAACCTTCCTCTCTTGTGAGTCACCTTCCTTAGGACATCCCATCTACTCTTGACTTGGATAACTACTATTGCTGAGAAGATCTCACTACTTCTTCTTGATGTTGATCTGGTATAAAAATCCCTAATATACTTCCTTCTTATAAATCATAATCATGTTTGACTGATCTTCAAGGTTCTGTGTCATCTTATCCTCCTTTTAAAGATATGTCGTCCTTATACACATTTATTGTTTCTACCTTTCTTAGCTTGCTCAGTGTCCAACAACCCTATCATTTTCTGCCACCTAGTTTCTACCAATTCAAGATCATTAGATATGGTCATATGATTACATCTAATGACACTTTCCCCTTAAAACCACTAGTGTCTGTATACCTCTAAACCCCAACACTGATGGGATGTAGAACCAAATTGATTTCCTCAAACATCGTTATATTGACACGTCCTATTATTTCCCTTTTTTCTAACCTCTGGATTCATATCCTTTTAGAAAACTTGTGGTATCTGATCCTAAGCTTATCCTTGAGGCTCTCTCCATCCAAATGTTGTTTCAAAACTCCAACATCTTCTCCCAACCAACTAACCCAAAACTTAGCTTTCCTCGCTCATCGATATACATCATACAACAACTCCCTATCTTTGAGGCAAAAATTTATCTTAGAGATCTCATCCAACCTTTGTAAAAGTAATCACACTAGTGCAGTAAGGGCTTTTGGCCCCGGTTGTTTTTGATATTCTACCCCGGTTTTAGAACCGAGGCATATTGGAATGAGGCCAAAATGGTTGATTTTTGGCCTCGGTTGTCAACCGAAGCCATAGAGGCGTTTTTCTACTCCGGTCACATCTGAACCGAAGCTATAGATCTGCTTCCTGGCATTCCAGATCTGCTTCCCGACATTCCAGATCTACTTCCCAGAGTTCCAGATCTGCCAGATGCGCGTTTTAGTTGGTTGTGTGAACGTCGTTTATGCAAATCTGTGTTGATGATGTAGTTGCATGAGGTGGACTCTCCGTAGAGGCTTCATAGGAACATGGAAGAGTGCTTCGTCAAAGGTGTTTGACTCCAGGCGCGGTGGTGGGTTGCGTTTCGTTCGACTCTAGGCGCTGCAGTGGAGGTTTCGTTCTTCTCCTTCGAGGCATGGTGGACCTCCTGCGTTTTTCGTGGATGAGGTGCTGCAATGGCTTCGTGAATGGTGGCTGGTGTGATGGAGGTGCACGTGGCTTGGAGAGAAATGGAGCGACAGAGAGAAATGGATGAGGAAATGGAGGCAACGAAAACCCACAGACGGCGACGACAGCTGGTCGGCGACAGCGTCGGAACTGGTGGTGGCAGAGGGCGGTGTGGCGTTCGTGCGGAGAGAATTGGGGAAAAAGATTAATAATGATCGGGGTTCGCGAATTGGGGATTTTAACAGGCTTTATGGCCTCGGTTATTTAAAGAACCGAGGCCTAAAGTGGCTCAATGGCTTCGGTGAAAGGGGACCCGAAGCCAAAGTGGACGGCGCTGATGAAATTATTAAATTAGGGTTTCTGGGCAGGGTTATAGGCTTCAGTTCTATTTCAACCGAGGCATAAAACACCCCAATATTGCCTCGGTCCAAAAGCACCCGAGGCCAAATGTGTTTTCGCTAGTGGCAATTTTGAAATTTTCATTTCTGGACTGCCTAATAGGCTTCGGTTCTTAATGAACTGAGGCCTAAAACTGCTTACGGCATCGGTTGTTTGTAGAACCGAAGCAATATAAGTTGATGAAATTGTAAAATTGCCACCGCCTCCTTATAAGCTTCGGTTCCGCCATAACCGGAACTGAAGCCTATAAGGCGAGGTAAAATATCAAATATGCACTAGTGTCACGTCAAATGTGACCTTGAATCTGCATTCTCCTACCACTACTAACACCGAACACGCACCTCAAAAGCACAAACATAACAAGAAAAGTATAGGAGACATACTCAAACTATAACTCTCCTTTCTTTTCAAAAAACATTTAGAATTAAGAAAGAAAATTATCTCTGATATAGTCATGAATGTGCACACTCATCACTCTACCAAGACATTTTTTGTTCTTAATACTTCTAGTTTCACACACATTCCCTCCAAAGGCAAGCATTTAAGAATCGCCTTGAACCTGCATCTTGCCACTTCGGTGGAGCCTCCAACCCCAACTAAATTGGTTGAAACCTGCCCCGACGCCGATGTTGTAACATCCCGTCAGGATATTACGAATTTAATAAAATAAAATAAATAAAGAATTAATGACACAATAATTAATAATACCTCATTTCCCAAAATTCAGGGAAATTTAAAACTTTTAACATCATATAATAAACATTGTCTCATAGTGTACAAAATGAAATAATGTTTCAGAATCTCATCAACCGTTTACATATTATTAAAAATCCAAAATCAAGAAAACATAGAAATAAAATCCCATGATCATCCCCTCTCCGCAGCTAAGCCTCACCAGCGCCACCTGCATCATCACCTGCTCACGTGTACCGCGTACACGATCATCGCCAAACACAAGCAGATAGGGTGAGCTAATGAAGAAACATATAAAAGTGTACCAACACACACATATACATGTATAATAGATAAAACATTATATCAATAATACAACTCTTCCTTTATACCACATGGCCACAACCATATATAATATCCTTGCATATCCCGCGACGCTTACTCCATTCCCATCACATGGCCACTACCATGTACATCGATACATCTCGTGGAAGACTCGTTACCTTCCCACCACATGGCCACCACCATGCATAGTGAAGTATATCAGAGAACCTTGTTCCAGTCCTTTCACATGGCCACAACCATGTTAGTAGTCTCCTACATCTCCTATTAGGTATCTCGCTGCGCCTTGCTGCCACACCTATCGGCCACAACCGATAGAGCACGTGCGGAAACCATGCTACGGATCACACACCGTAACGCCAGGTGGAGTTCCCAAATACGAACATAGTCCGCAACGTCCCAGGACTACCAAACTCGTTAGTGACTCACTGAGGAGGGCAATCCATCTGGACCCATCCGTACTAGCCACAGCCAGCACACTCCACCGGCACACTCGCCAACCCGAGCCACAACTCAAGGTTCCTCGTGTTCATCCGCTATCCCGAGCCATCACTCAGGGAAGTCATTCTGGGCCACAACCCATAGAATGCCACGTGCTTACCCCTATCCTGAGCCACAACTCAAGGATACGTTCCGGGCCACTACCCATGGAACTCCAGCAAGCTCACCATCGAGATATCTTAGGAACATTGTAGATCCCTCATCATCACTCAAATACCAATCAATTCAATGTTGCAACCATTTCACTTCTGAACATGTCATCCATCCCTCCCTGAGCCTAACATCCAACTCTCGCCTAAGCATTCCAGTTCATCTCGCTTAGGCTAGGTTACCTCGCCTGAGCGAGCACCATACCTAAAACCAACCACGAACCCTCGCTTAGGCGAGTCACACTCGCCTAGGCGAGATCACGTTTCGCCTAAGACCCTCATCTCTCGCTTGGGCTGAATGTTAAACTCCCATTAGAACGCTCTTCGCACTCTCGCTTGGGCGAGAAACTCTCGCTTGAGCGAGACACTTCTTCGCCTTAACAATAAACCTCGCCTGCACGAGATGTGCAACCAACACACTCGAGACACACACGAATTCTCGCTTGGGTGAGTCACCCTCGCCTAAGCGAGATGGTCTGTCGCCCAAGGCCAAAACACCTCGCCTGAGCGAACTGCTTGAGCAGAGAGAGGTTTATGAGTCCCTGCATGTCTCGCCTAGGCGAGCTTAGCTCGCCTGAGCGAAAATTGCAGGTTCTAGCACTGAATTCACGCATACAACATTGCACCAGGGACTCAACACACAACCCAAACATACCAATTCATTCAGCACAACTTAGATAGGCATATGAACATAATTGGACACAAAATTATGCCCCAATAACCCAACTTTACAAAATCACAGAATAACCATAACACAACCCCATTATATGCATACATTTGGGTCAGATTCCATGAAACAGTCCCCAAAACCCATAACCCCAAATTCCCTCATGTGCAACACGAAATTCAGGGTACAAAACATATCAGAATCATAAGCATACAAGGTTAAAACGAAAATTTAGGTTCAGCTCCCCTAACCTGAAATTCTCCTTGGCTTAGACAATTGCAAAACGTTGAAAATCCCTTCTTGGTCACTAGGCAGCCCAACACCCTCAAAATTCGCACCCTTGTAGACCCTTCAGAAAATAGCTTCTCCAAACGAAAAATTAGGTTTCAGCCTTCCTAGCCCTGCTAGAACTCTCTTCCCCTTTTCATATTCTCGCCATACCAATTTTCGCAAAACGAGAACTAAAGGTGTGCCCTCAAGATTTGAACCCATGACCTTCCCAACACCAAGTCAAAGCTAAACCACTAAGCCAACTTATATTTCTTGCTAACACACCCAATTCAAGCATTATCTCATACATAAATGTGGTCTAACAGACTACTAAAACAATAATAACAAAAATGCATACAATTGGCATACATAGGACTCGAACCCAAGTCCTTCCACACAATCAAAGTACTCTCAACCACTTGAGCTAGTACTTTTCTACATCATATATAACAGAAATTAATGTTATAAATACGCTACTCTCCCGCATTTATTAATTAATTAATTATTTAATTAATTAAATTCTGCGGGTCTTACAGATGTCGAGACTACTAACTCGCACCTAAAAACACGTAGTAATAGTCAACACAACACATGAGACTTATTCAAAGAGACTCAACAATCTAATCAAACCTATAAAGTTTCGCAACCGAAATACTTTGCGAAACACGACGAGCTCACTTCCCAAGGCCAAAAAATCTTTTGAAAATCATTGCTCTAATACCAAATGTAACATCCTAGGTGGATATTACTAATTTAAATAAAATAAAAATTATAAATAATAATAACTCGACTATTAATAAATCATATTTTCCAAAATGTGGAAAATTTAAATCTTTATTAATAGTGCCAAATCATAATTTAAAACTAAAATCATTTATATTAAATAAATATTTATTTATTTATTTAATTTTTCTGGGTCTTACATACCTTAATTTTAGTTCAGATGCCTCTTTAAAATCAACATTGTACTGAAACCTATTGTAATACTTTCGATTCTGAACTTGAACCTTATCTAAATTGGAAGAGTAGTGTATCTCAAAACAACATTCATAGTAATATAAAAAAAATGTATATCGTGAATGATAACAATATACCTTGAAAAGTTCTAACTTTAGAAAATCTATACTTATTATAGCATTTTGTACTTCTCCAAATGAAAGAAAGTCATTCAGTTCTTCCATATAAATGCCAAACAAAGTACATTCAATTTGAACCCTACAATTTAGATGAATGTTATGTCAAATTTTATGTGAAATACAAGAACAAAAAATCTATCTTCTAAATTTGAACACTATATTGCCCATCTGCTCCTTTGGCAATCACATTCAATTTTGTCTTTTTTTCATCTACTTGCAAATTCTCTTTTAGTTCCAGCCCTACTAGTACTCCCAAAATATCTACATAATAATACAAAGAAATGATGAGAACAAAATAATAAGTAAAGGAAATAAATAAAAGATAATAATAATAGATAATAGAAAACTATACATATTAACTTATCTACTAAATAATCAATGTCAAATCTAATGAAAGTCGATACATGCAAAGTTATGTACTGTGGTTTGATATTTGGAACGAACTTAGTATCAAACAAAGCAACTTTTGTACTAGCTGGAAATTTATTATAACAATGGTGTGTGGTTCGATATATTCCACTATTTGGAGCTACACTAAAATTTTGGATTCCATAAACATGTCATTCAAATATTTAATTCTGAAATTTTTAAATTAGACTATGTTGAATGGATGCATGTATTTTACCTCCCTACAAAAACTCAATACACAAGACATGTTTTTGAATATAAAGATGTCTTGAATAAACATGTTACAAAAAATTAAAGAAAATATTAGTTGTTTCTCTTGAATAATTAACTCTACGAAGAAATGACACTTTTGTTTACTGAAATCTAGAATAAACCATGAACGTATGACTCTAACAATGATATTCCAGTTTTCCTCCTCTGGAGTAACTTCACTTAGGTTGTGGCCTTATTTTTGAACTTCACATAAGGACATTACTGAATTCACAATAATGCTATGCAAAATTAAACAATGCACAACAACACGTACAAGGATAAGTTATTCAAAGAAAATATATATTAAGAAAATATATATGAAAAGATACATTACCAAGTCACAATAAGTTAGCAACACATACAAATTATATTATATTTTTAATAAAAAAAATCTAATAATTCTTACATACGAATCTTTCTTCATAGGTAACTTCTTTTAAATTATTTTTTATATTATGTTTTATAATTCTTTTTTCTACACCAAATTTTGAAAGTAAAGTATCGTATGAAGAATTTCCACTAAAACCTACCACATTTATCTATAAAATTTTCGTAAGTAGTTTATTTATTTTTTTACCTACAAACTTTAATTTTATCTACGATAAATTTTCGTGAATAAAATTAAATTATTTATGAAAAATAGTTCATAGATAAATTTTCATAAATAATATATAATTTTTTTTGTAGTGTCCATATAATTATTCGACCACACACATATATTCAACAATCATTTAGTTGATAATACGATTTATAGGAATTAAGTAAATTTTCTTACATGTAACTCCTCATCCTAAAGAATGTTCCAGCCGAAACATGATATCAAACATGACAAAATTTCAGTACGTAAGAAAAACAAGTTGAGAGAATTACTATTGTCAAATGACCTTACTAATTGATAAAATCATATGTAAAATAAGAAAAGAAAAATTTTATTGAATAAATAAAAATTTTATTAAATAAATAAAAACTTACTCTATTTGGAATTTTGATCATATACAAATGTTTCTTTGGTTATTATCTGTTGCGAAAACGAAAGATGTTGGATAAGATTTTAAAGTATATTGGTGTGGAGGAAGAATGTTGTTAAAAGGACAAGAGAGAGAATTTTAAGAGAAAGAAAATAAAAGAAATGTAGGGTGCGGTGCAACGAACGGCACATTACTTACATATAATTAATACACTTTTAAGCTAATATGCATTGTTATTTATTAGGCTTAATCAACATTTTTGTCCTCCAATTTGTTGGTTTGATTCATTTTGGTTTCTTTATTATTTTTTGCTTCAATTTGTTCCTTTAATTCTTTAAAAATGTTTAATTCGGTTATTGCCGTTAAGTTGACATTAACACCGTCTCCGTACATGTCACGTGTCATTGTGTGGAATTTTCAATTTTTTTAATTTTTTTTAATTTTAATTTTATTTTTTTTAATTTTAAAAAAATTAAACAGTCACGTGTCATGGTTGTGACACGTGTCAATTTAAGTTTTTTTATTTAAAAATAAATACTGCCACGTGGTAGTCAAGATTGTGCCACGAGTTAGGTCAGGATTGTGCCACGTGTCAAACTAATATTGGTTGTTTTGAATTTAGTCCCTTTATTTGAAATTTTGATTCAATTTAGTTTGTCCAATTCTTTAAAATGATTCAATTTTGTCCTCTCCATTTAAGACCAAATTAATAATTAAGCTTAATTATAATTTATATATTCATGTTAAAATAATTTTTTACAATTTATACATTAAATCACTCCCTAAATACTCATATTATTTCATTTCTTACATTTTTCACTTGTAATTTTTTACACTTGAAATTTTGTACACATGTAAAAAAATTAATAAACATGTGTATATAAGTTGTAATTAAGCTTAATTACTAATTTGGTCTCAAATTAGATAGGACAAAATTGAATTATTTTTAAAAATTGGGTGACTAAATTGAATCAAAATGGTAAATAGAGAGATTAAATTGAAAAAAATCGTGACCTACCACTTGTCACTTTTTTATAATTAAAAAATTAAAATAAAAAAATTATCAAGTTGACACGTGGCACAACCATGACGTGACACGTGGCAATTTAATTTTTTTAATAATAAAAAAATTAAAAAAATAATAAAAATTCCACAAAAATGACACGTGGCATGTATGAAAATTGTGTTAACCTCCACTTAACGGCATGAATCAAATTGAATTTTATTAAAGAATTAGAGGACCAAATTGAACCAAAAAATAAGAGGACCAAAATGAACCAAACCAACAAATTAGGGGACCAAAATAATAATTAAACTATTTATTGTTATATAATATTACAATAATTATTACAAAAGACATGGAGAATAGGAGGACATGTATATAGAAATTTAAATGTGATTATCTGGACTTCCTAAACAATACTTTCCACTTTGTGGTCTTCAAAATCTGTTTGCTACTTCCACTTACTACAAAAATTCTATGTTCTTCCGCAATTGTGGAAAAGAGACTGTTGACCAAGTCCGACTATTTGATTAAAAAATTTAGAGATGCTTTTGTTTTTTCAACGAATATATAATGATGACCTAAAATTTCTAAACAAAACCAAAGACCAGTGCTTGAAGTAATTTTGAAAAAAATATATCTTACGTTTAAGCAAAGTAAACTCTACAAGTTTCTCGGTGCTCTATCACATATATTTGCCATCTCTTCACATTGTAAGATATAAAATAAATATTGTTTGTTTATTGCAATAAATATAATGGGAGGTAAAAAATATTTTTTTTTCAGCTTTGACTGCCAATGTTTTATTTAAATTTACTTAAAATTTTAATCTTAATTATACTCTGTCAAACAAATATTTAACAATAATTTTTTTCAAAATTTTAAAATAATAAAATTCTAAAAAAATACACAACTTCGATATGAAAAATATCAATTTTTTAAATTTCTTCTTGTGGAACCATTGTCAATATATAAATGTGCGAAAAAGACTTCCATTTGGACCAGCATGATGACTTTTAAGGGAGGAATAATTCAAAATGGCACTCGATCATCTCATATCAACATTGTTTGAACAATTCAACACTTCCGACCTTCGATTCACCTACCCCTAGATAACTAGGTAATAAAACAAATTCACATATCCTTTAAAAAACTAATTATTAATAAAATCTGAAACTTAAACTTAAAATTTATTGCAACCTTTTATTAAACTTTTTTATGAAATAAACGAAGATATTTGAAAGGAAAGAAAATAAAACTATGCTGAGCAGAGATAAATTTAAAATATTTTTTTAGCATAATAATATAACTAATGTGAAGTACATGAATTAGGAAAATGGAAACCTACTCACAATACTTTGATAGTAGTGGTTCTTGTGCTTTCAAATTTATGTTAGACTTAGGAGATTGGAACATGATCAATAATTATACATGTTAGACTTAGGGAGGAAATCGATAGTGATATGTTTTGAATGAGAATATGTCTTTACCATAATTTTTACAAACACAGGCCACCTTCTCAAAGCTTACAATGAGGACAGACACTCTCTTGTGGCTTTTCTTGATACCATTCTACTTATTAAACTATAGTGCCAACATTTTTCCAGCATATGGTTATTTTCTTGGCCATCAGTGTTCCATGCTTCTCCATTTAAAGAATAACCTGATATTTAACCCTGCAGTATCAAAAAAACTTATTCTTTGGAACCAAAGTGAAGATTGCTGTCAATGGCCTGGAGTGACCTGCAACGAGGGTCGTGTTATAGCCCTTGATCTCAGTGAGGAGTCTATCTCAGAAGGACTTGTTAATTCAAGCATTCTTTTCAACCTTCAATATCTACAAAGCTTGAATTTGGCTTTTAATAACTTAAGTTCAGTGATTCCTTCAGAACTGTACAAGTTAAGTGATTTGAGGTATTTGAACTTGTCTAATGCTGGATTTGAGGGGCAGATTCCGCATGAGATTTCTCAACTCAGAAGGTTAGTTACTCTTGATTTGTCTTCCTCGTTTTCCTCAAGCCACAGGCTAATACTTGAGAAGCCAAATCTACAAATGCTTTTACTACCAAAC
>Ga0214542_1011441_pt1 | contig 12150 bp, 3 predicted proteins | sample CNSS1metaG_FD_160096 | JGI IMG/M metagenome (GOLD analysis project Ga0214542, IMG submission 160096) | Root nodule microbial communities from cowpea collected in UCLA plant growth center, Los Angeles, California, USA - CNSS1 | ecosystem: Host-associated > Plants > Roots > Nodule | place: USA...
TAATTTTTTATAAATTATATTACAAAATTCACATCTTTAAATTTTCTTAAACAATATCCTTTTGAACAAATTCGTAAGATAAACATAGTAGAATATTATTTTTTCTAAATGGATGTTGTAAGGACCTAGAAAATTATATTTCAGAATTGATGATATTTTTGAAATAGTGAAATTTAATTATTTTAAAATTAAAAAATGTTTAAATATTGGTAAAAATTTTATAAACGAGTTTTATTACTTTAAAAAATACTATTTCTTTAGACACTACTTTTATAGAGCTCTCTACCTTTTCTTTGAGCTTTCTCATTATTTGTTCATTTTTTTGAAGATATGAGACCATCAAAGGATTTTCGCGACAAGTTTTTCAAATCCAATCAATCAATTTATCAATTAGAGTAAGTAGATTTTTTTTTGTATTTTTCTTGGTATGTTTGTTCTTCTCTTTGCATGTGAGTTTTTATTGCTTGTAAGTGATTGTAAAGTCTTCTATATGAGTCTTTGCTCATAAGTGATCATAATAATATGGTTTAATCGTCCTTATGATGTTTTTATATATAGATAGAGTATTATGTGAAGTTTAAGACATTTTAACATCTAAATTTGTTTGTATTGTCTTACGAGGAAGTTCATTTTAGCTTTTATATGTTGTGTTTATTCTAATTGTTGGTTGTAATTCGGATGCTATGATTTTTATTTGTGAAGAATAGCTTGTTATGGTCTGCACTATGTTTGATTTGTTGAATATGTTGGATGTATGTGAATTCTACATTGAGTTGCGTGATATGCATGAAAATTATGATTTGGTGTGGGAATGCCTCTATGTGAGTCTTAAATTGAGTAATATGACACTGATGGAGTTAAAAAAAACTTAAAGATTTTAAGTATTGGAACATTTATCAAGTGGGAATTAACTTAAAGAGGAATTACCCAAATTAAGCTCAAAAAGGAATACTTGGAATTCTCGTATAGTGTCGGGCGACACTAATACCGTTCTGTGCCACCCATACACTAGTTCTTTGTGTTGGCTTTATTTGGGATTTAAGGTTTAGGGTTTTTGTTGGGCGCTCCAATGGTGTTTTTGTTTTGCATGTTCTTGGCTCATTAGGCGGTATCAAATACTTTTCTTTTATTGTTTGGAATTGGATAAAAGGCTACTTGATATGTAAGATGTAAATATGATGAGTGTAGTTATGGTGTGCACGATGTTGACATAAAAAGGGTGAAGTAAAATGGCTTTTGGTGTTGATCAAGGGGTTTCCAAGGAGGAAATCGTTTTGATGTACACCTTTTAGGAAATGCATGGAAGTAGGGATACAAAATGAAATTTAACCTGATACAAAGGCAGTTAGGGAAACCCTTATGAGGAGGAAACCTCAAGAACCAACCTTTGAAAAGATCTAGAATGTAACCTTTACAGCTCGAGCCCGAAATATGCAGCTTAAGCCCTAGAAAAGGCGGTCTAGAAAGATCTGGAATAAAACCTTTGTAGTTCAAGCGTTGAAGCTGAAGCTGAGTTTCGGCCTGGACCATTTATAAATACAAACCTCATGTCCTTATTTTAGGCATTTAGTGAAGACACATATAATAGGAGGATTAAATATGTAGTACTAGAGAAGGAATACAATTGTGGAGGCTCGAGAGAGATGCTTTTACTATAAATCTTATGCCTAGATGCTGTTGGATTTTCATTGTAGTATTCTATGAGTAGTTTATCTCTCTCATGTCGAGGTTGAATGTAATGAATTCTAATTTTCTATACTTTTACTTCTTTGATATTTATCTATCATTTCATCCAATCTTTTTATGAATTAGGTTGTATGTATTGTTGGATGAACTGATCACTCATCTTATTTCACCAGCTTGAGATTGAGTGGGAACTAGTTCCAAGTTGTGGTCCAACTAATTCTCCTTCTACTTTTAGATGTTAGGAATAGATTTAAGGCTTTAGTTGTTATAGAGTCCTGATCTTAGTGCAAGTGCTTCATTCAATAAGTCATTGAGAAATCATACTGAAGTTTGATGATCTTAGGCTCTAGGTGACATGAATAGGCCTAGAGTTACATTTAAAGAGCATTCCCAAGACAACGAATGATTTGCATAACTACATAGACAAGATCAACATTGGTGCATTGGAAGAGGATGAGATGAAATCCACTAATAGTCTCTACTCACTCAATCTATATAATATATATAACCATCAATATTTTCAAATATAAAAAACCCAAAAAAAAATTTCCAATATGCTTGCTAAATCCATGTGGATACAATAACCCACATTCAATTGTACAACAAATGACTTGGTGCACTTGCCAATACATCAAACAATTGAATAACTCTTTTAAAACTTGATATTGTGTGATATTAGGGATTTTGGGGCTTAATGTAACATCCTAGCTGGTTATTACTTAATAAAATGAATAATTATAAATAAAACTCAAATTGTCATAAATTAATATTCCCAAAACGTGGAAAATTTAAAATTCGTCCATCGCACTTAAATTCAAATTCATAAATCCATAACGATTACTACAAGTTCCAAAACTAACTGAAAATTATATAACATAATCATAAATATTTCATATAAATCTCCCAAGATAGCCTTTTCTCCATCTCTATACGTCTTTAACATCACCTGGAATATCATTTGCTTATGTGTGATAAGTCACATGATCATCGCCAAACACAAACAAAAACGGTGAGCTCAAATCAACATAAACACACAATTAATAATATAAACACTCATCCATAATAGTCTAACTCAACTCAATATTTATTCTTAAACCCGAGTTGTCCACAGTAGTCTGAAACATCATCTCATTAAAATTAACCCAGGTTGTCACAGCATCGGGCAAACTTACATAACAATTTTCATGTGTCACACCAGTGCAGAAAGGGTATTTGATAGCGGTTATTTTTACTATTCTGCCCCGGTTCCAGAACCGAGACATATAAGGTTGAGGCAAAAAAGGGTAAGTTTTTTGCCTCGGGTGTTACCCGAGGCAGAAAGGTTCAATAGAGGCGATGTTGAAGGCTAAGCCCGTCCTTTATTATTGTCTAAAACCAAGTCAATGGGCTCGAAAATCATGGAACAAACCTCCCCCAAAGTGATGTGTGTCGATCAGATCAAGGTTTGACCCAAAATGATGATGTGCAGGAGTTGGCAATCAGTGATGGAAGAAATAGAGAAGTGGAACACGTTTTCAATATGAAAAAAGGGGAACACAGTGGCTAGAAGTGGGGAAGAAGGCACCACAAAGGCTCGTCGAAGTAGTGGCCACGTTCGTCGGAGTAGAATGGTGGCACTATGGTGGATGCTGGTTTCCGAGAGAGAGAGAGAGAAGAGAGAATGGAGGTTGGAGGTTGGAGGTGTGAGGAAGAAGAAGAAGAGTGAAATGTGTTCACGATTTGAACCCTAATTAAAGGATATGGCCTCGGTTCAATTTTTAACTGAGGCAGAAAACCCTTTTTGGCATCGGTTCAATTTCACCCGAGGCCAAATATAACCATAGGGGCAGGTTTTGAAATACTGGCCAACTTTTTGGCCTCGGTTCAATTTTTAACTGAGGCAAAAAACCCTTTTTGGCACCGGTTCAATTTCACCTGAGGCCAAATATAACCATAGTGGCATTTTTGAAATTCTGACCAACTTTTTGGCACCGATTTTCTTATAACTGAGGCATAAAACTTGGAAAAAATACAAAAATGCCACCGCGTCATTTTATGCTTCAGTTAAGCGACAACCGAGGCCTATAACGCAAGTTAAAAAGCCAAAGCTGCACTAGTGTCTCCATTGAGGAAGTACGTTGCAAGTCCGACGCACGTGCTGGAGGAAGATGACATTCAAGTGCGATAACACCTGACGGTGGGAGTGAGACCAATGAGGATCTTGGATTCTCAAGTTAAGCAGCTCAGAGGTAAGGAGATCAGGACTGTGAGTCCTCTAAGATGAGGCAACCTAAGAGATGACGTGGGAGATGCAAGACCTCATGAGACAATCCTATCCACACTTATTTCCAAGTAAGTCCAATTTTCGAGGACAAAAATTTTATAAGGTAGGGGGATGTAAGACCCGAGGAATTAAAATAATTAAATAAATAATTCTTTAATAAAGACGGGTAGTGGGAGCCTTTAAGGCATTTAATCCTGACTTTTATGATGTGGAAAAGTACTAGCTCAAGTGGTTGAGAGTACTTAATTGTGTTAAGAGGACTTGGATTTGAGTCTTAGGTATGCCAATAGTGTGTTATTTTGATTGTATTATTTTTAGGATATGCTTGATCATGATGAGTGATTATAAATTTCTAGATTTACAAGAATTATCATGAAACATGAATTGGTTGAATGATTGTGCATTGACTTAACATTCGCATGGTTTTGTGTTCAAACCTTAGTTAGAGCAAAGAGGAACATCCCCAACTTCTTGATGTTTGTTGTATGCATGTGCTTGCTTGTGGTTAAAATAATTATTATTTATTATTATTTTATTTTTATTATTATCATTTTTTTATTTTAATGATGATTTTATTATCTTGATTATTGTTTTATTATTATTGATTTATTTTAGTATTATTGTTTTATCTTATTAGTATTATTGTTTTATTATTATTATTTTTATTTTTAAAATTTCGTTTTCTTATTATTATTATAATTAATATTATTATTTATATTATAATACTAATTATTATTTTTATTACTACTTTTATTATTATTATTATTATTATTATTTTCATTTCATTTTATTTTATTTTATAATTTTTTTTTTATTATTCTATTTTATATTACTATTATTTTATTATTATGTTATTATTATCATTGTTTTATTTTATTTATGACTTTATTATCATTTTTATTGTTTTATTATTATTATTATTATTTTATCTTATTAGTATTATTGTTTTATTATTCTTGTTTCATTTTATTTTATTTTTATTTTTATTTTTATTGTTTCATTTTATTATTATTCTTATTATCATTATTGTTGTTGTTATTGTTGTTTTTATTATTATCATTATTACTATTTTATTACCCTTGCGATATTTTGGGGCAATGGTTATGTGTGCTTCCTAGTTTGTATATTGTTTGGTTGCCCAAGATTGTGTGTTGGGTATAACACTTTATTTTTATGGTTTTATGTGAATTTATTGTGATTCTCTGGGATGTATGAAAGCAAGGATATGGTTGTGTTTGATGTATGACCATGTGATATTGTGAACTTGAGTTCAACTTAATGATATGAAAGTGTATTTAAATGTCATGGATGTCTGTTTTGTGTGAACCAAGTGTCTTGTGTAAATGGGTTCATAGGAACCTATTCTAGAGTGCAAAAAAAAAAAAAAAACAGCAGCACGTACACTACTAGTATGGCGCTTGGCAACGTGGGGTAGACCGTCAGGCTATAGTGACCCAAAACAATGGCAGTGGCCACTAAACTCGCGTGGCGCTTGGCGGAAGGGGTTGTTCTGCCAGGCAGAAGGAAACTAGCAGAGGTGCCCGCTAGGTGGTTTGGATCGCAAGTTCGCCTAGCGACAGGGCGAGTGGTGTCAAGCGGTTCCGGGTGCAAAGTTGGACTGCGTGGATGGTTCTACATAGCTTTGGATGAAGGTCTTGATGTAATGATTTGTTGGGGGCCCAGTTACGAGTGCAACTTGTATTGGGGTAACACGTGGCCATTGGAGGTTGTAGCCTGGTGGTTTTGGAAGTCTAGTGAAGTGTGCGAGATCGTGGCTCGTACGAATGGGTTCCGAAAGATTGCCCTCCTCGGTGTTATCCGAAGAGTTTGGTAGTCTTGAGACAAATACAGACTGTGGTTTGTATTGGGGAACTCCACTTGGTGTTGCGGATTGTGGCCTTGACAAATTTATTCTTGCATGTGGACTATTAGGTGGTGACCTGTAGTCAGAGGGGCGAGTAGACACTCATGGCAGGAAAGATAGACCAATGTAATCATCAAAAGGTGTAGAATCAAAAGGCGTCCAATGGGAGATTTTGGAAGTAGGGGATTAAGGATTGTGGCTTGTGAGTCTTACGAAAAGCAACACTCTTACCGGGTTTTGGTGAACAAGTAAGGGTTTTGCTCTTGCCAGCTATTGGTGAGTAGGCAAGGGGGTTGCTTGTAAGTCCTAAAGAAAGTAATGCTCTTGCCAGGTTTTGGTGAATAGGTAAGGGTTGTTGCTTGTTATTCCCAAGAGGCGTTGGGACGCAAGAAAGGAAAGTAGTTGGTTATGAGAGAATAGTATACTATGTGATGAGACTTGGGAGTATTAGAAGTGTTAGAATATTGAATGGTTATTTATTATATTTTGTAGTGCACTTTTACTCTGTTGAGCTTACCTTATCTGCTTGTGATTGGCGATGATCGTGTAATGCGTTACACAAGAGCAGATGATGTTGTAGGTAGTGCTGGTGAAGCATAGATTCGAAGAGGGGCTAGCTTGGGGAAAAGCCTTTATGATGTTTTCTTGTTTTATGGATTTAAAACATTTTATAAACATTTATCTTACCAAACTCGGAGTTTGTAATCGACAATCATAGTTTATGAATTTTGATTTATTGCGGTATAATAAATCTTGTAAATTTTCCTGCACTTTAGAAAAAGGAATTATCATAAATGCGATTTTATATTTATTTCCTATTTTAATTATTTAAATTAGTAATATCCGACCGGGATGTTACAGTAATTTTTGCCAAGTTCTCCAGTCCCATAAAGTCTTCCTTTATTTTTGCCACCAACAACATCAACCCAACACTATGTCTTAATGATGTCTTCTTGTTCAACATCATCATTATGCTCTTATGACGCATCAACACATGACCCTTGCTCAGATCTGACTTGTGAGAGTCTACTTAAAAATTCTTCTTGATCAAGAAAAGAATGAGAAACTAGTTAAATATGGTGTAATATTTAAGTTTAAAGGAAATAATATTAAAAGTATTTGCTTACATGTGTTCTCCAAAACCTTTCATCAAAAGACTGGCCAAATCCCTTGGAAAGATAATTTTGTTGAAATACCTCATTAATAAACGCTTCCCACCCTAGCTCTTGTGCATGTAACAAAATATGGAACTAACACACTAATTTGTATTGTGTGACTTTGGTGTACCTTGGCAGCTCTAATTCAGTGAATTAAAGGTGATTAAAGGTTGATGAAGAAAACAATTCAGCAAGGGTGCAAATTTCAACCACTTTGAAAATGACTAAAGATGGATAGTTGACCCAAAGCTTGGCTTTTCAAGTAAAAGCTTAAAATCAAGGTTTGGTTGTTGGAGACCCTAAACATCACTCGATTGCACATACTAGAAGGTTAAAGGATGTTTGGAGAGGTATTGAAAGACTTGTTGCACTTATCCAAGGTTCTCTTTATCATGTTTACTTAATAGACTAGGTAAGTTAGTTTTTCTAGTGCAAGTTTTCGGTTTTAGTTCTATAATTAGATTCTTAAACTTTTTTCTTGTTTCAAGTTAAGAAGTTTCTTTTACTATTTTTGGGTTTTTTGTTTTTCACAAGTTGTGATAATCAATTATCACTTACGATAATCGCTTATCACTTATGATAATCGATTATCATAAGTTTTTTTTTTCCAGTTTTTAGAAATACCTATGGAATAATTGATTATCCTAGAGCATAATCAATAATCAGCGTAAAACAATGTTTTAAAAAATTTCACTAGAATAATCGATTATCATAAGTGATAAACGACTATCTCCTACAGTTGTAACTCGTCTTTTTAGATTCTTAACCTAGTTTTCGAAAATATATTTATAGAGTCATTTTGAAAATAACCTTTTTTGTGAATTTGAAGTTTAATGTTGTGTGTGTAAGGAAACTTTCTAAGTATTTTGAAAAAGGGCTTTGAAAATACTAATGTGGGTAGAGGAATAACTTTCACTAAGTGGGTTCTTATGTGATTGAGTAGTGTTGTTGTCTCTAGGGAACCTGCTTATCCTCTGTGTGACTCAAAGAAAGTGTTCTTCATCTTTTGTGTCTTCAAGAGAGGTGTATTCCAAACCTTTGAACTCTCTTATCTTTGATTGTACTGTGGTTTATTTTAGTTATTAAGTTAATCCCTCTATTTGAGTAATTAAGAACTGGAAGTAGGGTCTTTTTATCCAAACCAGTATAAATATCTTATGTTAATCTTCTTTTTCCTAACTATTTTTTAATTTGTAGTAACATTAAAGGAAATAATTTTGAATTGAAATGGTAAATTTTGGGAAAAATTTTAAAGTGTTAATTTTTATTAATTAAACCAATTCACCCTCTCTTGGTTTTTGTCCATACGCGAACATTTCACTGTGCGATTCTAGCAGATTCTCAATTGTTTAATACTTCATCGTCTAACCCCTCTAAATGATTTGATCCAATGTCAGAAGACTCCATCTCATGATTTTTCCCCTTGCCTTTTTATGGATCTCTACACATCATAATCATTTGAGTCTTATCGAATGTGACATCCATGCTTATAAAGCATTTAACTTTCTCAAGTTTCAACGTTTATAAGTTTTTCCCCTTCACTCCTTTAGCATATCCTATGAAGATATAACCCCCTCCACTCATGCTTCTAATTTATCCTTTTTCAAGTGTGCAAGTGTGAAGGTGCCAAACACTTAGATTGTCATAATGAATATCCACTTAACAACTCCATAAGGGTCTTAAACATCAAACAAATGATGGATTCATAATTACCGGTTTGACTACAATGTTTCCATCTTCCCCTAGAAGAACTTAAGCAAACCAACTCCTAGTCACATATACCCTACCTATGATAAAATAGTTCTTCTGCAAAATAGGTCAAAACACAAGAGAGGAATGAGTTGTATTTTAAAACTTTTTACAATTTTCACAGTATATCGTTCGATAGTAAGCCGTCAAAAGAGAATTTTGGGATGACAACATCATGTTAAAATTTGTTTCTAAAGATTTGTTTGAAAATATCTTATTCTTATGATTATGGTATGATTATGGTACAATTATTCTATTGATTTTTTTTATGTTATTTTATTAATGTAAATTATTACTATTGTAGTTCTTAATCAATGTTATTTTAATCACGAATGATTATTATTGTTACTTAAAGAGATTAATATTTTTTAATGGATTTATTGTTACTATCAATTTGTAGACCCTTAAAAAATATAATAAAAAAAAAATATATATATATATATATATATATATATATATATATATATTCCATCATATTAACAAAGAAAATTCTAATTAATATCAACCAAGAAATAACAGTGCTCTATAATAATAAATAAATAAAATCATCGTAACAATTTAAAAAAAAACATTAATCACCATTAATAAAAAAAAGGGTTAAATATGTTTTTGGTCCCTCAAGTTTTAATAAATTTTGAAATTAGTCCCTTTTCGAAACTTTATACCAAATTAGTCATTCATCTTTAGAAATACGTGAATTTAGTCCTTCTTACCAAATTTTGTTAAGTTTATTTGACATTTTAAACACATTTTATGATAACATTTGAGTTAACATTGAAGCTAAAATGTGTTAAATGGTGTAAACAATTTCAATACTATCATGAGATGCACTTGAAACGTTAGATAAACTTAACAAAATCTGATTAAAAAGACTAAGTTCACGTCTTTTAAAAGATGAAGGACTAAATTGGTCAAAAGTTTTGAAGAGAGACTAATTCCAAATTTCACTAAAACTTGAGGGACCAAAAACATATTTAATCCTAAAAAAAATAACCTAGTTGAAATTAGCCAAAAGGTAATGATTCTAACAATGTTTAAATCTCAATGTTTCATTTTGCAACCAAAACTGAGTTGTGTTTCTTGAGAATTTAGTTTTAATCATATTCTCAATATTATTCCAAAACTAAATCGATTTGATGAGAGTTTTTTGTCCACGAGGCTAACAAACATTTGTTTTTCAATCTAACTAAGGTGTTTCTCTTTAAGCTTCTACAAACAGATCAATTTGATGTAGAAATCACTTATGTTGTGAATTAATCACACCCAAACACTAACTAATTCAATCTTAGTTTTACTTTAATGTCAATTAGGATTTTTGTGTATGTCCCTCTAACACAATCCTCCTTGTTTCTTTTTTGGTTTTTTAGTAACAATGGAAATGGGAACAAAGGTACAATGGATAAAGTATAAATTTAAGATCGTGAATCAAGAAATGATATATAGGGTGGTGATGACAAATGGATTTCATTAATTGCATTGAAATGTAAAGAATAAAAAATAGCTAACAGAAATTGAATTATCAAGGAAGAGTAAAGCAACTTGTCAATTAAGTCCATGAGAGTAGTGACAAAATTGCAACAACCAACATTGGATTAATTAGCTATTTTTCTTGTTTGCGGCATTTCTGTATGTACTATTTCCAAGACTTATGACCCTTGCAAAAAACAAAAATCAACCTATTTATATTTCCTAACCCCCTTTGACAATTACACAAAGTAAATTTAAAATTTAAACAAGTTACATGCACTACAAGAAAAATGTTAATTACCGACGATAGTAATTCGTTAGTGAAGGCAAAAATCCATCGATATTTTGTATTTACCAACGGATTATCGATGGCCAAATATCTGAAACATTCGTCGTTAAATTTTTTCGACGAATGTTCTAGATCCGTCGATAACTAACGATAGAATAATTCGTCGAAAAGACTCATCAATAATTATCGACAAACTGCTCCGTCGGTAATTACCGACAGATTAATCTGTTAGAAAAGACTCCTCCGAATCGCAGTAACCTAATTTAGTTCGATTAAAAATTTGTTAGTTGGCTCAAAATAAAGTAACCATTGGTTGGGTTCTATTTAATTCCATCAATGCCCATTTTGATTCCACTCAATGGCACTTGGGTGATTCTATGACCCAATTTTCCTTACACTCTAAGAATGTGGCTATTTTTTTTTTGTTTCATTTGTAGCTTTGTAGAATGAACATTCAAAAGGATTACACTATTCTTTATCTTTTTGGGACTAAAAAGATTGATTGAAAATTCTACCATGTTCTTTTTAATGGTAGAATGGCTTCCAGGATTTGAGAAAGGGTAATTGGATACTCTTGTATTTGTTCTATTTCCCAATCATAAAATATAGCTACTACATACCTACTTCTCAAAATTGTGGGAATTAACTCCCCACTTAGAAGACAAACTAGACATGGCAGCTTGTTGGTGATGCTAATTCATATGCATTCTTAATTCATTTTTTTCAATTTCTAATTTTTGTACCGTTATTTATTCGTGACTCTAGTTTGAACCAGCAAGGTGCTTTGCAGATTTAATTTGTATTGGGAATCCAAGTATGAGTCTAAGTCCCACATTGAGTAAAAATAAGAAAGTTGATAACTATATAAGGATCAAGGCCCATAAATCCATCACCTTAAGGTTTTGGGTTAAGAGTGGTGTCAATCTCTTATGTGTGGGTTGGGCTCATGCTCATTGGTGTTGTATCTCCCTAGTGATCCTCTCTCTAAAGACCCAACAATGGTATCAAAGCTAGGTTCGTGTGGTGGCCGACTTAAACGAGGCCCTGTATCGAAAGTCTTATTGACAATGGGTCAGGTATGTGTGTCCCGTTAAAAGAAGAAGAACAATACAAAAAAAGGGTACTCGATAGTTAGCTCGAGAAGGAAGTACCAAAGTGAAGGGACTCACACTTGAGGGGGAGATGGTTGGGAATCCAAGTGTGGGTCTAAGTCCCACATTGAGTAAAAATGAGGAAGTTGAACACCATATAAGGATCAAGGCCCATAAACTCATCGCCTTAAGGTTTTGGATTAAGAGTGATGTCAATCCTTTATGTGTAGGTTGAGCTTATGCTCATTGGTATTGTATCTCCCCAATGATCCTTTCTCAAAAGACCCAACAATTTAGTGTCATTGAATCGGTGATTGTGGTGAGTTAATTATGGGATATCACTGTTTGATTCATATTGAATAATTGTTTCGGGTCATATTTTTTACTTCTCCGTCAATTGAAGTTCAAACCATGGTGTATTGTTATGCAGTGATAAGAATGAACAAAGGGAGGGTAACACTACAAGAAAATGTCTTATTAGTAACAAATTTTAGTGACTAAAAGTTGTTAGTCACTATAGTGACCAATTTACAAAATTAAAATTGATTGGTTACTAAAATAGTTACTAATATAAATAAAAAATT
>Ga0214542_1011443_pt1 | contig 12149 bp, 7 predicted proteins | sample CNSS1metaG_FD_160096 | JGI IMG/M metagenome (GOLD analysis project Ga0214542, IMG submission 160096) | Root nodule microbial communities from cowpea collected in UCLA plant growth center, Los Angeles, California, USA - CNSS1 | ecosystem: Host-associated > Plants > Roots > Nodule | place: USA...
CCAAGCCAACTTAATGGAATTTTAAACTAAAGAAAATAAAAGCAAAGGAAGGGATCAAGGAACTCCCTTTCTTCTAAGCATGTGCCATGGGCCATCATCCTTGGTAGGGATCAATCCTTTATCAAACTCTCTCACACAATTAAGTACTCTCAACCACTTAAGCTAGTACATTTCCATGTCACATTAATCAATATTTAATACCATAAAGGCTCCCACTACCCGCATTTATTAATTAATTAATTATTTAATTAATTAAATTTCACGGGCCTTACAACCATGACCTGCTAAAGAAAAGGAAGTTTTTCAATCATTGACTCAAATCCATTGTTGAACTGAATGAATCCCACTGAGTGGAATAGGGAGGTACTTATGGCAGAACGGACCAATCTAATGTTTCACAATAAAGTGATAGGTGGAACTGCCATTAAACGACTTATTAGCAGATTAATAGATCACTTCAGAATGGCATATATATCACATATTGTGGATCAAGTCAAGACTTTGGGATTCCACCAAGCTACGACACAACAACAGGGCATTTCATTATGCTTTGTAAGCATACACACCTAACTTAGTTTATAGGAATTATTAAAACTGTACAAGAATTAGTTTAGGGACTTATGGTATAAGAACTCAAATTTAAAATGAGAGCAGCTAGAAGGCCCAATTCATTAATGTTAACTAATCCAACATTTCCTACTTTCATTAGCTTATGAAATATTGTCTTATTTGGTTTAATTGCTACATGATCTTGTTAACTTAAGGGTCCTTATACCTCATTCATCAACAAGACTAAAGGAGCTACCAAACTTTTCAAGGGCCACAAATCTTAAAGTGATAGATCTCATATTTTTGTGTAGGACAGACTAGTGTGCATTCATCAATTTTCTCTTTTAGAAATCTTCACAAAGTTGGATCTAGGTGGTTGCATTTCCCTTAGAAGCCTTCAAAGTAATGCCAAGGCTGCGACATCTTGATCTGTGATAAGACTGCGACATGTACGTTTGTCATACACTTACAATGACAACTTGCCAACAAGTATCAAGAATCTTACAATGCTGTGACATTTTAATCTAAGATATTGCAGAGAGCTTCGAACTCTACCAGAGCTTCCACCATCACTTGAAACACTAGATGCCCATATATTTGTATTATGTTTTTCTTAGACTTGGATGTATTATGTATGACTATTGTAATTTGAGCCTTTATTTAGCTTAAGTAACATTTTATCTTAATTTTATCTTTTAATTTCAATTCTGAAAGAATTGAATGATAGGTTGGACTCCTTGAAATGTTAATGATTTGGCTCTAAAACGGGTTCTGGGATGTATTTGGAAACAAATTCTGCATTTTCAAAATCACAAGTATTTGCGTGGACTAAGCTGACGCTACACCGATGCAAATGCATAAATATTAAATAATTCTCTAGTTTGTGTTGCATCATGCGCGTGGGCTTGACCGATGAATGACATTTCAAATATTTTATTATATTTGTACTATGGGTGGGCTTGACTGTCGCAACCGAAATTGATTATTATATATTTTGTGTTTTTGGGTTGGTCAAACCGACGATAAACAAGAAGCAACTCTTCATCCCTTTTAGTTGACAAAAAATGACTTTGCATCAATGATAGTTTTGTGGTCATGTCATCTTCACTGGATAAACGCTATCTTGCATTTTGAATCGACTTTCACTTTGTAACATCCCATTTTGACTGACACAATAAACCAACATTCTTGTTGTTGTGTTCATAGTGCTTATTGAATGTTTCTAGTGCCTTACTATTTTAATTATTTTAATGTAAATTACCTATCTCTTTCTGATCTTATCTGTTTGTCATTCTACATATACTTCCAAATACAAAATGAATCTTCATATATGAAATGTTATCATAAGTTACTAGATTAACCCATTATAGACATAAACTATATGTTTATTTTTTACGATAACAAATTCAATTCATGACACTTGATGCAATCCAAGACTTGATCAATAACGAATTTAAGAGTCAAGGACCATAACAAGTTCATTTAAGCACAAATCATATATCTACAAATGGCACGGTAGCAAGAGCCTATGTTCAACTTCTCACCTCATATTTTACTTAATTGACCTATTCGACCATAGTTTACAAATCATTCATGACTTGTGATACCAAATTTCATACATTTCATTCATGTACAACACGTATACACAATGTATTTAGTTTACTAAAGCATCGTCTCATACTTACTTTAAATCAAACTAATTCACAAATTTTCAAATGTTAAGCATTAAGAAAAAAAAAGCAAAGTTACTCATAATTCTATTAATATAAATTAAAATACTAAATATCAAGTTATTTAAACAAAATAAGTTAATATGACAACATTTTTGTTTTTTTTTTCAAATCTATTAAGAGTAGATCTGTTGAGAAAATTTTTCAAAGTTTGCACTGTATTACTTTTTATTTAAATTATAATAAGCGAAATTTTGATCTGTTGAACATATTTTGTCGGAAATGAAACTCATCGAGATGAAATTCATTAAGTAAAATTGCACCCTTGAGCGGAACTATGCAAAATCTAACATTTTGTATAATTTTTTCAAGTCTATATATCCCAATAAAAAATAAACCACTTCAAGCATATCATCAAGTTTAAAATTCAACAATTAGCATATATTAAGCATTGATTTCAAACAATAAGCACTAGTATTCAAAATGAGCATAACATCTTAAACTCAAGTGAAAAGTTAACAATAAAGATTTACCTATTTTTAAGTCATAACATCATATAATATTTCTAACTCAAACATGCTATATCTACCTCCAACTACTTACTTACAGATTCAAAATCAAAGCATTATACTATATCTTGATGTAAATAATATGGACTAAATAATGGGTTATTATAAGCAAAAGGCGCTGATACATTTTTATCACTCTCGAATCCAAATCAATTAAATTTAACGTTAATTGGTTTAGATACTAAATAATTGGTTTATATCAACAAATTTAATGAACCTGATATATATATATATATATATATATATATATATATAAATACATATAAATATATATATATATATATATTACTATTTTGTTGATGGAAATTAGTTATAATACAAAACTATTATGTACGATTTTTTTTTTTCAAAAAAAACTGTAGTACGTTTTTTTTAATAGAAATGTCTAAGTCTATATATAATTGGATCCTAATTAATTTAAATTGAACCAGCTTGTTGTTGATCTTCACTAAGTTCATATTTTGAATTTTTTTTTTCTAAATCTATCATTTAATTAAAATAATGACACTACAAGAAAATTTTTGAATAATAAATAGTTTTAGCAACAACAAATAATTAATTATTTTAGTGATCAATTTAATTATTAATTTATAAATTAAAAATTATTGGTAACTAAAATTGTTTTAAAATATTATATAATTGATTTCTAAATTAGTAATTAAAATAATTTTTATTATGATTGTTCTCTAAAGTAGTCACTAACATTAACTATCTGTCTACCAAAAGAATTAGTCTCTAAAGTGATATCTAATTAAGAAATTGGTTTCTAAACATATTTTTTATAACTAAAATTGATCATTATTTAATAATTTTTTTAATGTAAAAATTGATTTATTAAACTGTTTGCATTCTAAATCTGATTCAAACAAAGTCGTAATTAATCTTATTATAAAAGTTTAATGGTTTCATAAATTATAACTTTAAGAGTTGTGCTACGAGTATCTCACATGAAACAATGGGTTTATTGGATAATTATTTCAAGAAAAATAGGAGAAAAAATCAGATAAAGAATGAATCTATTTTTTTGTCAACTAAAAAGTAAATTATGGCCCATGGGCAATAGAAAAAGAGTGTTCAGCCACATCACTATCTGCGAAATAGTTCAAGATAATGTTACTTCTAAGAAAGCTATAAGAGAAAAAGAATACATTGATTTAGACAAATTTAATATTTTTTAACCACAAACAAAATAAACAAATATAACAGTTTAGTTAAATAATTTTAAATCTATAATACTAATGACATACTAATCATTTGCATTGGTGGATCCTTCACAAAAGCAAAAAATTAATGGAGTTGCATTTTGTCAACTACTTGCTCAAAACTCGTTGAAGTACATTTGTATACATAAAAACGTATATACCAAGCGATTGAATTTGTTTTACGTATGTCATACTCTATTAGTAATTAATAATGAAATTACAAGGAAGTTTCATCTTTGAAAGTATCAAATAGACAAGTTTCAGACCCCATTAATTAATGTTAGTGGTAAAAAAATAAAAATTCTTTTAGTGTACAATAATATTTGGGTTCTCAAATTATTCACTTCATTTTATAATTTGATAGTGAGTGAGACATCATTAATTCACCTTAAAATAGTTAGTTTATTATCCATAAATAGTTGAGATGAGATATCGTAAACTCTCTCCATATGTGGAGTTTTGTGGCCTGTGAGAATTTTTTTTATAAATACTTAATAGATTTTTTTTATATGAAATTTTCAAAGTTGTTTTATCAAACTTTATAACTAAACAGTTTTAATATTTCACTTTTAGTGAATAAGAGGATAACTCATTCAATATTGTATTGTTACTCTTAAATAAAATTAAGTAATTTTATTTTTTAAAATCTTTCATTATCAATAGTTTGTAGGTAAAATGGTAGCATGGCAAGAAAGGTTTGAAATTTGATATGCATGGATTGCTATTTTGGCTTTTTAGCTAAGACAAGGAAAAAAAACAAGAGACTCTACATACTCAAATAGTATACCAAACTTAAAATGATTTAAATCAAGAGAAATAAGGATTGATATATGAGGCACTTTAGTTGACCTATGAAAGACAAAATAATGGAAAGCAAATCTATTGTTGATAAAAATATTGGGACACCCATGCTAGATGTTATGATGCACATTGGAGGGTCAACAAGATTTGGACAACACTTGAAAAAGACGATAGTCGTCATCCCATTTTGCTAATAATACTTATATGTTGTATACACATGTGGTGGATATCATCTAGATGTATTATGGTTTCTTAATAGATAGATACATATTTGTTCTTGGTAAATTGGATGTAGATGTATTATGATATAATAAAATAAGTTAGAGAATATGATGTAGATGTATCATAAAATAAAATCTAGGAGATAGAGTGTAGTAGGTTTGTTTCTTATAGTGAATCATACAATAAATTTCATAAAAGAAAAAATGGTCAATATTTTTTCCAGTACAACAAAAAAGAAGTTCATTATAAACATATACATTTTAAAGGTAAGATTTTATTTAATCTTATCTTACAAAGTAATTATTTCTTATATTAGGAATTATATAAAAGTTCTATAATAGAAAAAATATGGAGAAGATATATCAAAGCATCCTAAAGTTAACTTAGATGTATGTATGAAGGTTGAAAGTGAAAATAAGAAAGGTAGAATTTACAATATTGGTCATAGCTTGGATCTTACCATCATTAGTGTGAATGGTTTATCTTCATCAATTGTAGCTCCTTCTACAAATTCAAATTATGCACCTATAGTAGAAGAAATTACTACAATAACTACATGAATGTCTCAAATGCAACAACAAACATAAACATAATTATATCTACAAATAGAATATAAAAAACAACTACAAGTAAAACTACAAGCACAAATAGAGGCACATGCACAACAAGTACAAGCTCACTTGAAGGCACAAATGGTATGCAAGTACAAATGCAACCACAATTCCAAGCACAAGCAGAAATGCAAACACTTTTACAATAACAAATGCATGAACAAATGGAGTTGTTCATGACACAAATATTTTCGATATTACATATATTATCATCAACATCAATAAAAATATATAATGAGAATAAAAAATGAAGATGATGATATTGTTTCTTTTTATTTTAATAATGTATATTGATAATTGTGATACTATAAGACCTGGGAAATTTGAATAAATAATAATAAATAAATTACAAATAATTGTGGGTTGGAAGTAACCCTAAGAGAATTAATTGACAAGTCATGGACAAGGAATAATACTAGGTCAATTGGTTGAGAGTACTTGGGGATGTTGAAAAGACTTGGGTTTGAATCCTATGTGTCGTTAGTGTGATATTTGAATTGTGTTTTATTTTACAAATATATTGTGAATGTGGAAGCATGATTTAACCTTGTATGTATGTGTGAATTGACATGAATCACATGATAGCTTGATGGTTATGCATATGCCTGATGGGTTGGAAGGATGTGAGTTCAAACCTTGGCTAGTGTGAGTAGACTCTTTTTATGTTCTAATTTTGCTAGGTGGTGGAAAAAACCTAGAAACTTTAGAAATCCTCTGAGAAACCAGAAAGGATTGAGGCTTGGCGAAACAAAGAAAAATCGCTAAGGAGACCCACTAGGTGACTCATTTTGTTTTCACCCAAATTTCTGGGTTCTGCGAAGAACCGCCTGACAACAATGAAGGCCCGCCTGACGGTACAAACTATTTTTTGGTGGGATCTTCATTTTTGGGGTGATCTGTGATATGTCTGGATGATCTGGAAATTTCTATGCTCTTAATTGTTTGTTTAATTATATAATTTACTAAGAATGTTTCCCTACTTGTGATGATTTGATGATTGGGGGGGGAGTTTCATGAACATGAGAGTTTTTATGAGGATTTGGAGATGGATGCCAAATGTGTTGCACGGATTACTAAATTGGCTATTTAGCAAGTGTATGGATTAATTGAATGTGTATGCATGCTGGAAATATGATTGTACGTAAATTATGTGCAACTCGATGATTGAATTGTGTTATAGAAGGTTTAGGGTTTCAATTAGGTGCAAGGGAATTCTGGGATTCCCAAAAAACTAATGCACCGCCTAGCGGTACAGGTGTTGCAGTCAGGCAATAGACGATGACCAGCAACATGTTTTGGTTGTCTACTTTGGCAACAAATTTAGACTATTAGGACTTATCCTGAATCCTAAAAATAATGTCATGATATAGTGTACAGGTTTAAACATGAGTGTGTTTAATTCATGCACCAAGGATATGGGATGTAATAAGACTTGTATTGGTTTGAATCATAGAAAGGAAAAGAGTAGAAGAGGTATTGTTGATATTAGTAAACTGATTGCATGTTTTAAAAGCCTAGGAGTGGCAATTTAGGAATGCTTCACTTACATGTATGATCTAATAATGTAATCAAATAACTAATAAGGTGCACTTGCGTATGAATTGTGTATCATGTGGCTGGAATGAATCTTGAATTGGGATAAGGTACTTTAGGGTGGAAATGTATCATATGTGTTGTGATGTTGGTAAAATTGTACACATGATTGATATACTAGTTCCTATCTTCACATGTTTCATGTATATGCTAGGCTACTCTTAAGGGATGTCATATCATTAAAGTTTGAGTGCATGAATGCTTATGATGAATCTTGAATTGGGATGAGGTACTTTAGGGTGGAAATGTATCATATGTGTTGTGATGTTGGTAAAATTGTACGCATGATTGATATACTAGTTCTTATCTTCACATGTTTCAAGTATATGTTAGGCTACTCTTAAGGGATGTCATATCACCAAAGTTTGAGTGCATGAATGCTTATGATTTATGGATTGTTAAGGATTGTAATTATGTAATTTGAAGTATATAGAGTTGTGATGATGTGTAATTGTATTCAAAGTAAGTATTGTGATGCTTGATGTGTGATAAACCAATCTGTAGTGCCTAAACCAATAGGTTCGCTCTACTGGTGTAACGCCTGACAGTAGAGATGACACCGCCAGGCGATAGCTACAAAGCATGGAGTACCTATAGCACATAACGCCTGGTGGTAAGGCTTAATCCGTCAGGCAATAAGCCACAAATAGAGGGGTCACTAGATGCGTGACGCCTGGCGGTAGGGGAATACCGCCAAGTGGTCTAGAGCACAATTTTTCCTGGCAGCGCAAGACGATAGTGCAGGGGCCAGGGTCTTTTGTAGATGGTTTTACATGGATGGACTTGATGGGTTGGTCTAGGATATGCTGGAATTAGTTACAAGCGGGGAGGTTCATAATGGAGATGGAAATGTGTGATTGATGCGGGTAGGGAGGTCCGTATCAGTTGTACTCTTGTGTGGGGATACGAGCGGGGAGATTTGTATGTTTCGTGCTCACACCTAAGGCTGCTATGAGCGGGGAGGTTCAGAGCAGATGTTCATGCATGTTGGACTACGAGTGGGTAGGTTCGTAGAGACGGACTACGGACGGGGAGGTTCGTAGAGTTGGAACACGAGCGGGTAGGTTCATGGAAGTATGATAATCCTTGAGGACCAAAGTGTGTGTGAATCCTTCTCATATAGGTTATGAGATTGGGGAAAAGGGTAAAAGGAAGTCTATGCATAAAGAAATATGTTGGGTAGTTAGGTAGGTGCTAATTCTCATTATTTATTTTATATTCTGTTTAGCTCACCCTTTATGTTTGTGTTTGGCGATGATCGTGTGACTTGTCACGCGAAAGCATATGTGAATCTAAGTGAGGACATTGATTCTTAGAGATAGAGCGGGGCAGACTATGGGGAAATTACTTTATGTTTTATTTACAAACATTTTGTAATAAGATTTTATTATGATTTTCTCTATAATGGATTTGTAATAAGGATGATTAAGTGTAATTAAACTTCAACAATATAAGTTTTAAATTTCCCGCACTTGGGAACTATATATTATTTTAACATGGAAAAATATTATATGATATTTGCTTTATCAAGTTATATCCGCCTAGGGTGTTACAAATATAAAAATATACTTTTATTATGTTCTTGATTTTGAGTATTTTGAAAGTGGTAAAATTTGATAAGTTTCTTACATATTGTTTAGCAATATTGATGATATTTTTTTATTTAAAATTACATTTAATAAACATATAGGATAGACATTTGATAAAGTACAAATAAGACTACATAGCTTTTTGGTAGATTTTGACATTGCTATGATTTTGTTGGGGATTAGCTAGGGATAAATAGTTACAATTTGATATGGGTTAGCTAGGGAATAACTAAGGATAATTTGTAACAATTTGTTTTGGATTCACTATAAATTAACTAAGACATATCTTATAGCATATTTGTTCGGAATAACTTAGAATTGTTTACTACAAATTTACTTGCAAGTAATTAGGAAAAAATAGCTACAAATATGCTATAGAATAGCTAAGGATAAATAGCTACAAATTATCTAGGAACTAGCTTGGGAAAATTTGTTACGAAGTTGTTTCAAATTAGCAAACAAGTTTTGTAGCAAAATAATAAGAGTATTAACATGTTTTCCTTAATTGATTATGCGCTAAGGGATGGATTTTCTACTACAATTGCGATGGAAGAACGAGAGAATATTTTATGTTGCTTAGCTACTTATATTTAACACTATGGAAAATTTCTTTGTTTTTTCCTTGTCATTTGCAAAATAATTTTCCAAGGAATCAATAATATGTTGACTAAGGATTATTTTATTGCAAATACATTACTATCTTGTAAATCGAGTTGGTTAATCTCAACTTCCTTTTCAGTGTTGATTGAGCCAATTATATGAGGTTTTGTTTGTCATTCCAGAGGTATAACCTTGACTCTAGTCATTCTAGCCATATATTTTTGTGTCTTCATTTTCCCTTTTATATATATATATATATATATATATATATATAATAGAATAGAAACTAACGTATCATAATGTAAAAATAACACGACTATTATAATGGCTAGGGGGTTTATTTATGTAGTCTTTTTTGTCCCATTTCTAGAATCTACATTGTTGTAACCATATTACCAATATATACTAAACTTCATTATAACATTTCTAGAATCTCTATTGTTGTGACCATCTTCTTAGAGGTGTCTTATATATTAGAAGTAGGGTTTGTTGTGTATTTTTTTTTTTTGCCATAACTATTGTCCATTAACTGGGAAAATTTTTTCACCATAACAAGCTTCATATGCATCCCTCTTATAATATCTGTGCATATCTCTTCAGGTTGTTCTAACCTATAATTAATTGCAACATCATCTCTACTAGGTATATCCACTAAGTCCCAAAAATAACACATGCAAGTGTGACCCTTACTTAAGGTCAATATCAAATCCATGGAAAAATACCCTAAGTAACTTCAAACTTGTTATGCTTAGACCAAATACCTATCCAATTCCCAGTTTTCACAACTTCCCTATGTAGCCTTTTCCTTGGTTTTAACATTACAATACCAAGATATTTACAATAAAATATCCTTAAAAGTTGAAAATCTACTCATCAAATATGTTAAAATTCACTACATCATTGTGATTATTGGTTTATCCCTACTTAATAAAAGTGTACTATTAAAGGATTTTGACAGGTTATTCATAAGGATGTCACATTTATAATAGGAACTAGAGGCATGTTTGCACCAACATTTAAAAGAATTGAAAGTAACCATTCATATGCTTGTTCATTACCTTTTTTTTCTTCTTGAAATTGTTGTATAGATGTCTTAGAGAGAACCAATGTTCTGCATCTTCTAAAGTTTCATCAAAAATTCATATAAGACCTTGCAAATAATGAAATAATATTTATTGTCTATGTTTTCAGTTATCATAATGATAAGTGTCAAGATTACTTAATTTGACATATGATTTGGGCACTTAAAATGCATCCAATTGATATAATTTTGAGTAAATCAAATCCCTATAGCTTAGAATTACATAATTGAGACACTAAGAAGCAAAAAAATAAGAAATTGATGAATCTTTGATTATTTGAAACAATTTCAAAAGGAATTAAAAGATGATGTAGCCAAGTCCCAAAATTTGTCACCGAATGCTAGAAACACAATTTGAAAAGATCTAGAATATGACTTTTTGCAACTGAGCCACAAGAAAATGGCGTTAAGCACTAAAGGTAATCAAGAGAAAAATCAAAGGCAGATAAAGGAGAGTCAAAGGTGATGCACAACTAAGCAGCAAGAAAATCGCACAAGACAATTAAGGCGGCAAAGAAAGAAGAAACCCTAGATAGAATGAAACCTTTGCAACTGAGCGTCAAAGGCTAGAGTTGAGCATTAGTGAAAACTCATGTATTTATTTTAAGCATTGAGTGAAGAAGTAAATAAGTAGTAAAAAAGTACGAATACAATGTTACGAGGCTAGAGAGATATGCTTTTATTGTAAATTTTGTGTCTAAATAATGTTGAAATTGTATTGCAATATTCTATGACTGGTTAAACTCTCTCATGTTGAGGTTGGATGTAATCAATTCTAATTCTCTATACTCCTACTTCTTAGGTATTTATTAATGCTTTCATTCAAATATTTATGGTTTGATTTATGTTGTATTGCTTGGATGACTTGATCACTCATCTTATTTCACCGGTTTGGATTGAGTTAAAAAACTAATTTCAAACTATTGTCCAATCAAACCATCTCATTCTTGTTAGAGGTTAGTAAAGCTCTAAATCTTGGGTTAGGTATCAAGTTCTAGCACTTAAGGCAAGGATTCATTCAACCAAGAATAGAAGAATCGCATTGGGTTTGAAGTTCTTAAGTTCTAGACCGCAAGAATCAGTCTAAAATTACCTCAGAGTACTTCCATCACTATACACATCCACATAACTAACTAACTTTTCACTATTGAATTTTTCATGTATTTCATGATTATCAACAATTTTATGTTAGGAACAAGGCAATAAAGGAAAGAATAAAGGAGAGAAAAATAGACACAGAGAATTTAACGTGGTTCGGCTACAATGTGTATGCCTACGTCCATGACTACACTAGGAAGTATTTGTATTTTTAGTGTATCTTAAAGCTTTACATAGAGTCTCTTATATAGTAAAATAGAGAACCACATCTCACTATTCTAAGCGATGTGGGACTAAATCAAGCACCATAATTCTAACAATTCTCCCACTTGGGGTTTGATTTACATTACCACCTAGTGTAGTGCCTTCATCATCAATTTTCTCGAAGGCCAGTTGAGGCAATGCAAAGCCTCAACTTAGTTGTTGTGACTGTCTTAGTCAACATATCAGCTGGATTCTCTGCACCTGGAATCTTCAACAAAATCAAATCTCCATCATTTATCAAGTTTCTGATAAAATGATACTTCAATTCAATGTGTTTGCATCTAGAGTGAAGAATTGGAT
>Ga0214542_1011445_pt1 | contig 12145 bp, 12 predicted proteins | sample CNSS1metaG_FD_160096 | JGI IMG/M metagenome (GOLD analysis project Ga0214542, IMG submission 160096) | Root nodule microbial communities from cowpea collected in UCLA plant growth center, Los Angeles, California, USA - CNSS1 | ecosystem: Host-associated > Plants > Roots > Nodule | place: USA...
TATATATATATATATATATATATATGTACTACACCTAGCCGGTCCTGCTAGCATATCAACACATATCACCCTTGGCCGATACTTATATCGGTCAAAGCTAGGAGACTGGTGTACCACACCAAGCCAACTTAACAAAATAATAATAAAACGATCACCATACCTATACACCAAAACATTCAAGTAACCGACTTAGGCTGGGCTGACCTAAGTCTAACCGGCCTGAACCGATAGCATAAACATCTAGAGGAATGACCTGCCTAAGACAACATTTGGGCAACACAAACCACCAAGGGAAGTAGTCGGTTTAGGCCGACAACCTTAATACACTTAACAAAATTAAAGCCCCCTGATATTCAATGAGTCCACAATAATCGACCTAAGGGCCTGGGTTAGGGCCCAGGCCCACTTACAGCCCAAACTACCCATGGCATAACCCAACATAATTAATGCTCTATAAATACACGTGGACCCCAGTAATTAAAGGTATGCATTCATTACTCCATTAATCACTTGATTTGACTTTTAGAGAGCTTTGACTGACTTGAGCTTCGGAGTCCCTTGTGCAGGTAACCCCTCCCGGGTCCAAACAAACATGTGCAAACTGAGAAGAGGCCAACTAAGAAGATAGCAGACTGTATAAGTAAGGTGACACTTGTGCCTAACTTATCTTATTTGTTCTGTGCATGAACAATATATATATATATATATATATATATATATATATATATTTTGTTCCTATATATATATATGTATGTATATATATAGGCATTCCACCACTGTAAACGTTAACTTTGATGAATATATGAGAGAATCACTTTGTGATTTGCTTTCACCTTCGGAGTTCACTGATAGACGAGTTTCTCCTTCTAGGATTACTGAAACTGTGAGAGTGTGAGGTTCCATTTTTGGAACGTGAGAGTTTAAATTCTTCCGTTGCGTAGATTCACGAGTTTGGAAGCTTTACTGTGGAGTTCGTTGATTTTCCACCGATTAGATCATCCATCATCTGGTATCAGTTGGTCTCTTGACTAGGGATTTGTTATGACTATGACAACCACTTACTCATAAGGAGGAAGATTGTAGTGACAAAATTGTTGCTATAACTATTGTACAAGGATTTACTGGTCAATTAAAAGCTTGGTGGGATAATCTTTGTACAAAACAAGATAAATATTCAAAACTTGATAGTATAAAATTAAAAACAAATCAAGAAGATGTAGTAGCAACTTTAATCTATTCAATACTTCATAATTTTGTAGGAGATCCTAATATATTTAAAGACAGAGCAACAAACCAATTAACAAACTTATATTGTCTTAATATGTCACATTATAAATGGTATAAAAATATTTTTTTTATGTCAAAAGTAGCATTAAGAGAAGATGGATTTGTAGGATTTTGGAAAGAAAGATTTGTAGCAGGATTAGCAAAATTATTTGCAAAAGGGTAAAATTAAATTTAGAAAATCATTATGGAAAACCTATACAATATAATTCCTTATGGATAAATACATAGTATAAGTACATATACCAGAATTCAGGTATGTACATATTTTAAATTATAAAATAAATTAAGAAAAGAAAATATGATAAATAAGAGAAATAATAACTTTTTGTCAACCATATGGTTTGGAATTAGTCAGAGCAAGGAAAAGGAAAAAGAAAATGATTAGAAAAGAAAATAAAACTAAGATCCCTTATAGAAAACCATACAAAAATTATAAAAATACTCAACAAAATAAATCTCAAGAGAACAAATCAACAAGAAAACCCAAATATAAAAAACTTAAGAAAAGAAAATGTGTGTTGAAAATATGGTAAGCAAGGTCATTATGTTAATAGTTGTAGAACAACCCATAAAACAAATCAACTAGAAGATGAAAAATTAAGGTAAAGTTTATTCAATATTTTAATAAATTCAGAATAGCAAGAAATAAAAAGTACGGATGAAAAAAATGGTGAAATTGAATTAGAACAATTAGAATAAGAACTTTCTAGTAGTAATAGTGAAGGAGAAGAAGAAGATAGAGAAGATTATTGCTTAGGACCAGGATTATGTAATTGTATTAATTGTAGTAAAAATATTAATATGCTAACTTCATAACAAATTAATACATTAATATCAATAATAGATAAATTAGAAGATTCTCCACTAAGAAATGAATTCTTACAATAATTAAGTAATTTAATAAAAAGAATGTAGAAGCTCAAAATATCTCACCAATAAATGTTAAAGAAATTTATAATAGATTTAAAGGTATGTGTCATCATATAACTATAAAAGATTTACAAGAACAAAAAGAAAATATAAAAGTGATGAAGAAGCTAGTCCAAGTAATAGTTATATTAATTTATTAAGTTAATAACAACTAATAAATGGGAGTAACATTAATAATTAAAGAAGAAAGATTTGAAGAATTAGCATTAATATATTCAGGTACCCACATAATACTATGAAAAGTAAGTAATCAAAGTTATTAGTGCAAACGGGTCTAAAATGAACATTAGATATCAAGAGTTTAGTGCTAAGATATGTAAAAAAAAAATTGTTATAATACCTCTTTTGTATTAACAAAAAATATTACAATACATATGAATTTAGGAACACTTTTTTTTAACCCTATTATATCTATATCGAGTAACTGCAAAGGGGTTAATACCAATGGAAAGATAAATGTGTTCTGAATTTATAAAACTCCAAAAGAAAGATAATTAATTTTGTTAAACAAATCATCAATAAAAGAAAACAAATTAATATGTTGAACAAAGAAATTAAATAAAAAAGATAGAAGAACAACTTAAAAATACTAGTTTGCAAGATATTATAAAACAATAGAGAAAATTGAAAAAAAAAATTGTGAAACCAATGCTACTATTTTTTGGCCCAAAAAAAAGTGTACACTCTCTTTACCATCCATAGATAATTTTGATGAAAGAAATATTCCAACAAAATCAAGAATATTTAGAATATTGTGAAAAAAAGAAATACAAGAATATTTAGATAAATTATTACAGAGAACATCAAAGTCCCTTTGAAGTTACGCAGACTTTTATGTAATTATCCATGTGGTAGCAAACAAGCAATGGGACTCTATGACTCAAATATCCAGATACATATAAAGAGATCAGATTCACTGGATGTTTGCACTTGTAGTGGCCTCTACTGCTTTGCAGAGCCATTACCAATGGGTTTCATCCTACCACGCACAAGGTTAGCCTTCAATCATCTAAGGTCATTATCCTGTCAAAGACTAGGGTCTCCCGCTACTCTCACCACTTGAATCAGTTTGCTCTACGTGAGACTAACTGATTCTTTAGAGTTTCGAGATGCAACCTTACTTGAATCCTTATCTAATTATATACACTACAACACCACCATGAAATCTCACCAAGAGATTCATGGAATTATTTCTATCTCATTCCACAATCATTTTCTCACACCAGATTCACATGATATCTCAAAACATTTCAATTTCTCTATGAATCTCCTATAGTAGCCAGCTAGACCCATAAAGCTTCTGATCTCCGTCAACAACTTAGGACATTCCCACTTTATCACTGCTTCCACCTTAGTTGGATCCATAACTATGCCTTGGGCCGATATCACAAGCCCCAAGAACTGCATTTCTTTTATCCAGAAGTCACACTTGGACAACTTGGCATACAACTGCTTCTCTCTCATAATTCCAAGCACTGTCCTTAAATGCTCAACATGCTCCTCATGAGTCTTAGAATAGATGAGTATGTCGTCTATGAAGACCACGACAAACTTACCTAAAAATGGCCTAAAGATCATGTTCATGTAATCCATGAACAAAACTGGAGCATTGGTCACACCAAAAGGCATAGTCACATACTCGTAGTGCTCATATTTGGATTTGAAAGCTGTCTTCTAGATATCCTAGGCCTTCACCAAGATCTGGTGATACCCTGATCGTAGATCAATCTTGAAAAACACTGACGCCCTATGCAACTGATCCATCAGATCATTTATCCTTCGTAAGGGATACTTGTTCTTAATAGTCAACTTATTCAACTACCTATAGTCCACACACAATCTTGAGCTACCATCCTTCTTTTTTACCAACAACATAGGTGCTCCCCACGGTGAGGCACTAGGTCATATAAATTGTTTCTCCAAAAGCTCCTCTATTTGCTTCCTAAGTTCCACCAACTTAGCCAAAGCCATACGATAAGGAGCTATTGATACTCGACCTGCTCCTAGTACCAGACCGATGGAGAACTCAACTTCCCTTCTTGGGGGTAACCCCGATACTTCCTCTGGAAACACATCCTCAAACTCCTGCACCACTAATATCAGTATTATTTTTTCATCTTTCTCAACCTCTAATTGAGCAAAGATCATGAAACACTAGGCGCCATCCTTGATCTCCTTCAAAACACCCTAAGAAGACAACAACTCAGGCTCCTCTGAGTTGGAGAACAACAGCTTCTTCTGCCGGCAGTCTACAAGAACATGATTGGTAGAGAGCCAATCCATTCCCAAGATCACATCCAAACCTTGTAGAGGGAGGCATATCAGATTGACTTTGAACATGCGCCCTTCTACCTCCACAGGACACCTAGCACACAAGGACAATGTCTTGACCAACCCAGATGCTGTAGTAGATACCACAAGGTCAAACTATAGTTCACAGACCGACAGATCCAACACTTGCACACAAGATTCTAACACAAAGGAGTGTGTCGCTCTAGAATCATACAGTACACAAAGACGTTTACCAACAATAAGACAACACCCAACAACAAGGTTACCTGAGCTTGCCGCCTCTACCCCGGTCATCGGATAAACCCTGCCAGTTGCTTGAGGTTTGGTGCCTCTTCTCCCGTCTCTTCTTCTCTACTGAGTATGAACTAGGGGTTGTGTCACTACTCTTCCCAAAGTGGGACAATCCCTGCCAAAGTTGTCACAGTTGTTGCATATGCAAAAGCCGGCCAATTGAGGGCAAACACTCCTCAGGTGAGGTCCTCTACACTGAGGGCACTGAATTCTACTGGGCGCAGAAGAAAACCCTTTAAACCCTTGAGACTAGGAGTGAGGCCTAGCATAAGGTTTCTTTTTTTCTTCAAATCTAGGCTTGGGCCCAAATGGTCCACTAACTCTCTATTGTTGTTGGTGCTGAGCTTCTACCTCAGTCTTCATCCTTTCCATGACCACAACCTTCTCCACTAAGGCCGCAAAGTCCTTGATGGAGAGTAGGGCCACCATCAAACGAATGTCTCCTCTGAGACCATTCTCAAACTTCTTGGACAACCACTTATCATCTAAAGGGGTGTAAAAGCGCCCCAGATGCTTAAATCTCTTAGCATATTCCGCTACTAACTTGTTCCCTTGTGTCAACTGGAGGAACTCCACCTCCTTAGCGTATCTGACATTGTTTGGGAAGTATTCAGAGAGGAACTTTCTCTTGAAGGCCTCACAAGTGATCTATTCATGCTTCTCTTCCATGATTAACTTCATGCTAGCCCATCAATGCTTAGCCTCTCTTGTGAGCATGTAGATTGTGAAAGCAAACCTGCTCTCATCTAAACACCTTTTGGCGTCAAAGATCCACTCCATGTCCTTCATCCACTGATCAAGTAGGTCAGGACTAGTCTTGCCATTGAACTTGACAGGCTGATGCTTTAGGAAATCATCTAAGCTCCACTCAGGAGGTGGGGGTTGTAACATCCCTAAGGAATATTACTAATATTTAATAAATAAAATTCCAATTAAAATAAATACCACATTTTTATATAAACTATTTCCCAAAAGCGCGGGAAATTTAAAACAAAGATAGTAACTGTAACATAATTCACAAGTTCACTATCGTTCGGTACAAAAATTAATATAGTCCAGCAATATTAAAGTTACATCAAAAACCAAAATAAAAAAAATGCTTCAAAAACCTAAGTACCCCATGCTCTCCGTCTCTAAGCATCTCCTGGCTCACCTGTCACAACATCTGCTCCCGGATAACCAATTATCCGATCATCGCCATACACACAAGCAAATAGGGTGAGCTATGCACAATAAAAATATAAACAGATATATGAAATAAATATGTTCCCCAACCTTAAATAAGATAATTAAAATTCTCATACTTTCCAAATCATCCAACCATGACCTCATGGTCCTTCATGAGTCATATGCATGAACTAGGTCTTGGGACTTTCCTGTGCTCCCACGAAATTAACTCATTCGTGGTTCAACCCTATGAGCCTATCCCGCTCATAGTCCTGCCCTACAGACTCCTCGCTTGTAGTAAAAACATTCAAGCCTCATAACTTGGACCCTGGCACGCACGTAATCACCATACTATGGACTCCTCGCCCAATAGTAGCCGACGGGAACAAAACAGTTCCTTGCCCATCATGCGCCCGACACATGCAATCACCATACTAAGGACTCCTCGTCCAATAGTAGCCGACGGGAACTCAACCAGTTCCATGCCCATCATGTGTCCAACCACCGAGCACATCCCAGACCCCTATTGGACTTAGTCCTTCAAGCCCAAACACCACACCACATGCATATACATCCTATTCTTAGGATAAAACAGCCAAAACACACTCACAAGCACATAAAAACATAGTAACTCGTATAAACTCGCTTAAGTTAGGCACGCTCGCCCAAAAAAGCCCTCAGCCTCGCTTAGGCTAGCTCACCTCGCCTAAGCGAGCTTAAAATAGTGACCACATCACGTTATCTCGCTTAGGCGAGATTCTCTCGCCTGGGCGAGTCACACCTTCGCCCAATACAACACATAGACCTCGCCTAGACGAGGTTTAGACAAAAACATCATCCCTGCACTTCGATAACTCGCTTAGGCGAGCCACTCTTGCCTAGGCGAGAGTATCCGTCGCCTAAAACCCCAAAACCCCTCTCTTGGACGAGAAATCGCGCTCAGAACACACAGGTCACGTCGCGATCTCGCTTGGGCGAGCCACTCTCGCCTAAGCGAGAGACCAAGTCGCCCAATTCTGACCTTGCTCGCCTGAGCGAGTTCCACGAATCAAACTACTCTAACCTGATTCTACAACTTTCGCTTAGGCGAGATAGACTTGCTTGGGCGAAAGTTGCAGAGTTTGCCTCTGTTTCACGCACATAGACCACCCAAAACAATGCCAACCAAATCACAACCATACCAATTCGATATTTCCTACATTACCAAGCATAAAACAATGAATAACAACCATCAAACATGTTATATAACCATTTGGAGTCTCAACCCTCGAAATTAAATCAGTATTGCCCATGCAAGTGTAAAACCCTCATCCCTCTCATATAATGTATAAAAGACTTTGCATCCAACATCAAACCAACCAGATTTTCCAATCATATCATACATGCCACGAGTTTCACATCCAACAGAATTCAATTGAAAATCACAATGTTCCAAAAATCATAACACACATAAGTAATTTTATAGGCACCAAGGACAACTCCCCTAACCTGGAATTAGTGATCAAAAATTGAGAAGACAACAACCTTGATTCACAGACTCCCTCTTGCTTCAGCCCTTGCACACCCAAAACTCCACTCACACTCTCAATCTGCTAATTATTTTGTAGTTATTTTGTAGTTTTTCAACCCTCTTAGTTGCCCCATTCTGCTAGGTTCTCTACCTAGCCACATTCACTCCAAACCAAATTTAGTAAAAATAAAGGTTAAGTTCTGTCTAGCAAGGTTTAAACTCGTGACCTTCCACTCACAATGCCAAAGCACAACCACTATGCCAATTCACTTTTGGTGATATACACAAATCAACATAAGTTGACATTACAAATTCCATACTCCTACATATTATTAAAAATAAATCGTAAAACAACAACACATAATTGGCATTCATAGGACTCAAACCCAAGTCCTCTCACACACAACAAATACTCTCAACCACTTGAGCTAGTACTTTTCCACGTCACATTAAACAACAATTAATGCCATAAAGGCTCTTTCTACTCGCATTTATTAATTAATTAATTATTTAATTAATTAATTTTCCCGGGTCTTACAGGGGTTGGGAGTGAGGACCGTAGACGGGGCCACCAACCATGTTCTCCCCCAAGTACTAAAGGGCTTCCATGTGTTGCCTCTGAGTAGCCTTAGAAGCCAACCTTGCAGCCTCAATCTGCTGCATAACCAATTGTTGTTGCTCTAGAGATGCTTCTTGACGCTGCATGGAAGCTTCATGTTGCTGTATCATAGCATTCCTTTGTTGACTCACGACTACCGCCAAAGCCTCAATCGCCTTTGCGATATCTGGCATATCGCCTTGAGCAGGAGGATGAGCTATACGAGGAGGTGCCATATCATTGGACACACAGGAGAAACAATAAGTCAAACTTGATTAGACTAAAAACTTAACAAAAACACGACAAGGAAGACACAGCGAAAGATAAGCAAGGACAAGCCCACAAACTCTAAGGAACAAAGGCTTTGCTACCATAAAAATGTGACATCCCATTTAAATAGAATAAATCTATTGAATAAGATATCTTTTTTATAACTTTATAATCTTATAATCTTATAATCTTATAATCTTATAATCTTATAATCTTATAATCTTATAATCTTATAATCTTATAATCATATAATCTTATAATCTTATAATCTTATAATCCTATAATCTTATAATTACTACGCCAAAATTAGGAATAGATAACGTTATTTAGATAACGCTTATTTAATTAAACGCTATGTATTAAAACACATGCTAAAAAACAGCGTTTTATTAAACAAATGCTATAAAAAGCGTTATACATAGACAACGCTTTATTAGAAAAAACGCTATCTATGTTTGTTTTATACTTTTAAAAATAATAATATTTTAATATAAGCTAATAGAAAGCGTTTACAAAGTTAAGCGCTATTTATATTACGTTAATATATAGCTTTTAAGCAAAAAAACGTTATTTATTTTAACATCTAAATGATACGGTTTCATTTATATATTTAAAAATAAATAAATTATTTTAAATAGATGAAATAGATAGCGTTTTATAATCAATGGAAAGCGTTTATGCAGAAGAGCGTGATCTGTGTATCATAAAAAAAATTCTCTCGCCCCATCCAATCTTTCCCATTGTGTTTTCTTTTCATCTAACCCTCGCGCGAAAACAGAAAAGCCTCGTCTCCCACCAGCAGAAGTGGCTATTGTCTGCAGCCACAGCAACCACAGTAGAAGCAGGCGCGTCTCCAACCAGAGCAACAACATTCGCATCCTCCAAGCACAACAACATTGATATTTAGAGTGGGCAATATTGATTAAGGGTTTGGGAAATTCGTTCTTCTTCTCCATCAATTTTTCCAACAACGAACTAGTTCTCCTAGCAACCATTGCACGGTCCTTCATTGAATACCAAATTCTCTTCCTTTCTCCTTGATTTTTTGTATCTTTGTTCATTCTTTGTATTGTTTTTATCTATCTTTGCCATCAATGTGAATATATATGCACTAATAATCGATTATGTAAACCCTCCATGTAAATGATCTATTGTTCTTCTTATACCATGACCGGAGATGTAAATACTAAACTCCAAATACTATTTTTAAATGTACGGTGGGGTTGTGGTTGTGCGTGAGTGAGCGACAGAGAAGAAATTAACCTACCCCTGCAAATTAATATTGAATTCACCTACCCCTGCAAACTCTGCATTTCAATTTTAACCATTTGCTGGAAACCATTTGCAATTCTACCAACTTGATTCATTTACATTCAAAACATTGGCAACCATGGCAGGAGCATTACTATATCACAGTCTGCAAAAAATTGTTTGTAATTTAGGGCTTATTGGAAATGGTTGAGGTAACATTGTTTCTATTGTTTCTTTTTTTTTCTCTGATGAATGGTAAATATTAATTAGGAAACAAAATTTGTATTATTTTATTTTGTTGATGATTATTAATGATACTACTTATTCTGAATTTTGTACACTGAAAATCTGACTGCATTCTGAATTCAAAGATATTAAGCATTCTACCAAAATGCTGGTAGGAATGTGGTAAGGTCCATTACGCTGATTCTCTATTCCGCGAGGTTGGTGAAACGTTATCATCGTCATAAACATGGCGGTGATCGTTCGAATTGTTTACCATTTATACAATATTCTAATCCTAGGCATTTCAACATGGATAATGACCACATGCACCAAAAAGGGTAGAGAAAGAAAAATTGAAGCAACTAATGTGGGTAGAGTGAAGTTGAAGTCAACAAATGTTACTTCTTAGTTCACTTGAAATTGGTGGTATTGATCCACTGCCATGTCTGCGTTACTGAAATCCACGATTCTCCCTATCATCATAATGTAGAGCCAGAGAAATCAGAAACTTCCCTTTTACTGATTTTGATTTTGGTGTGTTCTTATTTTCTGCAGTTTGAAATTTCATCACTACCTGGTATCCTTGAGAAAGTATCCCATATGCTATCTCCTTTGTTTCCTTCATCTGTAGCTCCCTCAAACTGTGACAGAAAACGTTTACCTTCTTTCTTAAACTGTCATTTCAATTAGAATTTGAAGTAAAAGTTTGTATTAAGGTTTAACATGAATTATGCAGATGAATGAAAATTAAAATGAAAAAGGTTTGTATAACTCGGTCTAAGTTTTGTGAGCTGAATAATAGAAGGAAACCTGAAATGCATACCTGGTGAGCTGAAGAAGCAATTCCAAATATAAACCCTTTTGGGAAATCTGCTCTGCTTATTGATTCTGCTTTCTCAATTGTTATGAGGACAAGAGTTAGAGAGAAAACAATAAGCCTCATGATGGTTGTTGATGTAAAATGAATCTTTGGTGGTTAGAGTCTAAAATGCGTTGGTTATATTTATATACATAAAAAATGTAGCTATCTTTGTTGTAAAGGTGAAGGTTGTGGCAGAAGAAGAAATAGACTAATTAAATAGAGTGGGTTTCTTGAGAAATCTTTTGTTCTTGGTATTCAACTTCTCTGAGGGACCATGCTCATGAATCAAACACAGATGAATTTTGATGGCATCATTGGCATGTAATATTTGATTAGCAAGAGATCTTTCTATGTTCTTCTTATCTGAAAATTGTGTTTTGTGTGTGTAGGGAGATGCAAAAGGGTGTCTTCGGATAATGTTGATGATGAGGAAACTTGAACCTAAGGGAATGGTGCAGTGTGCTTGAATAATAAGGTTACAGTTGCGGGGAAGAGATTATAACTTGTGTTGTTAGCTTAATGCCACACTCAATGTGCCTTTCCGCTTTTATACTTCTCCATTTCTTCAGTATGTTTATGTTATTCGGGTGAGTGGGTAAGTATTTCAACCAGAACATTGAATTAGGCCATAACTATCTTAATACATTTGGTTGTCGTCAAGTTCATCTTCTTTGTCTCTCTAATCCACTTTTCTCTTCACGCAATGATATAAATAATTCAATAGATGCAACATTTGATTCTTGATGTGAATACTTCTGTTTAGAATCCATTAAATATAAACATGTAGGAAATGTTCCTTCATGCATTAATGTTGTCCTTTGAAAGTATTGACTAGTTTTCTCTGTAGTGATAACAAAGATTGGTGGAATGGTACTGATGCCCTTATGCAATTGTTGCAGGAAGAGCATTCATCTTTACTCCCTCGTGGTTGGGAATTAACCAAGCTCAGTAAGAGTACCAAAGTAGGTGAAACATTACCTTGCTAAAGAGTACCAATATTGGATCCAGCCAGAATGCTTTTTAAACAAGTAATTATATAATATGTGTTGATGATATTTAGAAATAGTGGATTCTATGCTATTTATGAAGTATGCTTTTTAAACAAGTAATTATATAATATGCGTTGATGATATTTAGAAATAGTGGATTCTATGCTATTTATGAAGTATGCTTTTTAAACAAATAATTATATAATATGCGTTGATGATATATATTTTTTCATAAATAATGTGAGTATAATATATCATATCTATTTTTTTATTTTTGTATTAGATAAATACGAGTTTTTTCATCACTTTAATGTACATTATGATTGACATATTATATTGATCATTGTATGCGTTGATGATATATATTTTTTCATAAATAATGTGAGTATAATATATCATATCTATTTTTTTATTTTTGTATTAGATAAATACGAGTTTTTTCATCACTTTAATGTACATTATGATTGATATAT
>Ga0214542_1011447_pt1 | contig 12137 bp, 6 predicted proteins | sample CNSS1metaG_FD_160096 | JGI IMG/M metagenome (GOLD analysis project Ga0214542, IMG submission 160096) | Root nodule microbial communities from cowpea collected in UCLA plant growth center, Los Angeles, California, USA - CNSS1 | ecosystem: Host-associated > Plants > Roots > Nodule | place: USA...
AGAAAAAGAAAAAAAAAAAAAAAAACAGTGTTTTAGAAATTTACTTGTAGATCGCAAAATATCTATTCCATAACTAACATTTTATCTATTTTAACAGAGATCTAAGCTAGTATATGGGCCTTGACTAATCCAAGTCAAAGGTCCATCTAATTACTTTATGAAAAAGATCCATCTAATTACTTTGAATCTTATGTGACTGAGTTGTGTTTAATTTAAGACGAGCAAATTTAACGTGTATCTAAACTTTCCAAAACTTTCAACTTCAAGGTTTGTTTTTTACCCTCTATACTTTTTCTACATGTTTACATAAGTATTCTAACTTTTTCTTTTCTTTTTAACGTGTTCAAAATAAAAAGAAAATATAATTTCAAATTGTTTATTCTATAATATGAAATATTTTATCCATAATTACACGAAACGTGGTGCTTATTCTAGATACTTTCAAAATTTCCAAATAACTTTTATAAATATTATCAAAATTTAAATTCCAAAATTAAGCACCCTACACTTCTTTTTGTCTATTGTTTGTAACTAGAGATGAAAAATAATCTCCTTCGACAAATATTATTCAAGTCTTAGTTTTTTTTATTTAAAAAAATAAAATTTTATTTACGAAACACAAAAACCAATTTCATTAAAATGAATCATTTCAAATTATTTAAACGAAACATATTTAATTATTTCTACAATGTTTTAACATTTTTATTTCTGTTTTATTTTTTCACGGGAGAATGATTTATTTTAAGTACTCAAATTTGTTGGTAATAATCCATTTTTGAACTTTATGTAATTATTATTTCTTTTTTTGATATTTGATATTAAACAAAAATGTGCTTTACATTAAATCATTGATAATATCATATTTTAATTGCTATGATTTTTATTTATTTTTATAAAAAAAATATTTAATTAATATTTTGAGTAATTCTAAACGATTACAATATATATATATATATATATATATATATATATATTATTGAATGATAATGATGACAATGACTCGAATATGTGTAGTACTTATTTGTTATTGTGTCATCTTATTACCTATCGAGTATGTGAAAAAATATTCGCGATTTTTTTTTTTATATTTGAGAGAACTTATGGATATTTGTAGATATTTTTTTTATTTTTTAAAATCAAATCTTTAAAATATAAATTTATTTTAAACAACAAATTTTAAGTAAATTTAATTCAAATTACTTAATAAATATTAATACAAGTAAATTTGGCCTTTTTAACAAATAAATTTAAATGAGTTGTGTGAAGATATAAATTTTAAAAAATTAATCTTTTACAAAATAATTTCAACCTCATAGGTCTAAATAGAAAAATAGAATTATATAAAGTTAAATTTTCAATGATTCTTCTATGATTAATATCCTTTTCATTAATAATTTTATTTTAATCACTTAAAATTAAAAGGTAATACTTAAATAAAATTTACTAAATCATATTTGAAATATGAGTCGTACACCCAGAATCAATCCACCAAGTATTATGGATAATTTCAGTTAAGTTTGATTCAAAACATACTAAACATTATGCTCATATTTCTTTTTGAACCAAGTTCTACGCTTTATGCAATCCTTCTGGGAATGTCCAGATTTCTCGCAGAAATGACATTTGTCATTTTTCTTCTAGATTTTGGTTGATGACTCAATCTTTATGGTCATTTACTCTTTCCATTTTTCTTTATAAATTTCTTTCCAACTTCTTGACTTCTCACATGATGAATGGAGTGGCTTCCTAAGTTCTCGAGTTTGGTTTCCTCTTGAACCAACACATTGTGCAATTTATGCATGTTTCACTTGTCTTTCATTGTGTTGTAGTTCATCTGAAACATACCATACTAAAACAGTAATGAGTTCAGAAAGAACTGCACGAGAAAACTTTCATCCATTGTCATTCCTAAAGATATGAGTCTTGTTGCGATGTTTGTCATCTCGATCATGTGCTCATGCATAATATACATCAAACTTCATGGTAGTCAAGGTACTCATCAATGTCCCAGCGATGGACTTGTCAATAATTTGGAAGCGTTCTTCCACAAATTTCATAAACTCTTTCGCATTCTCAATTTCGGGAAGAGCTGACTTAATGTTGTTTGCTAAGCTCATTTGCATAAACATTATGCTAAGTCTGTTTGATCTTTCTCAAGCTTTGTAATGACCTTTCTCTTCGTTACTACCAGTACTAGTGATAGCAACACGTTTTTCAACTTGAAAAGGCAAATCGAGATCTAATAAACTTAGATGAAATTAGACTTGCTCATTCTAGTAAAAGAAATTCAACCCATTGAAAACTGAAACAGACGTACCAACCGAATGTAAAGATACTAGAACAAAGACCGAAATCATCACATGCCTAACATTAGTCCTTTGAGTCATATAACTAAATATAAATACAGATTCAAACATAAATATCATTCTATGTATACTAATGTTCTTCTTTGGGAGATCCACTAATTTACAAACATAGTGAAAACATAGTGACGCTAATAATTTTATATAACATTAATGATAATTAAATATATGTATCAACTAGAATCACCTATTACCTTTGGATATATAAATAAAACTAGTGACACATACAAAATTATCTACAATCATGCTCATTAATTATAAGAACAATTAATCAATCTTTGGACGATCCTGAAATGCTTTATAATAATAAACTCCAATTAATCAATAAATCAATTATTCATAATTTAATATCCATATTAAGGTAATTGACATAAAAACATTAATAATTTGAAATCAAATAACTTTACAATTTTGCCACTTTGGTGACTAACAAAATTTAACATGCTTAATCTCAAATAAATATATATACATTTAATAGTTATAAACCATACATAGCATTTTCATAATTTAATTTTAAATAAAATTAGAGATACATTATTTATATAATAAAATTAAAAAACTAATTTTAATTTCTTAATAATAGGATTGTTTTCCGATCCAAACCTTTTATTTGCAATTAAACCACAGCGGAAAAAACAAAACAATTTAATTGCACACTCATGTTTCAGGGTTTACATCCATTCAATTTGCAATTAACTTCCAATGTCACATAATTCAATGTGCACGTAAAGCCAACAATCCAATTTAATTATTTCAAAACAAAGATATTCATTTTTTTTTTTGGGCATTCTCGTAACAGGATTTTATATTCCAATTCATGGTTTTCATCAAATGCGAATTGGAAATCACGGTCAAAACCCAATTGTGATGTAAGAAAATCTCAATTAAAATGGAAATTGAAACATTAATATCATGTAATGCAAAATAAGATCACTTGTTTAATTAACATCATTCTTAAATTATGAGAGTGCGTTAATTATTTCGAGGTCGAAAATGAATTAAAATAACCTTTTATTTTGTTAAAATAAGGAAAGATATACAATTTTATTTTATATTTATATTTTAACGTGAAATATTTTATAGTGTATGGTGCGATAGTTAAATAATGTTTTTGTTTGAATTCATGTATGACTTCGTTAAGGATCGACCTATAATTGTTACTTTTAAATATTATAATAAAAGAATTCTTTTATATAAAACGGAAGGAAACTGTACTATAAGGTTTTGTATGTACTATAAGTTTTGTATGTAATATATGTTTTTATACGTACTATAAGGTTTTTCACCTACTATAAGTTTTTGTACATAATATGTTTTTTTATACGTACTGTAAGGTTTTTTCATGTACCATAAGTTTTATATTAATATATGTTTTGGTACATACTATAAGATGCATGTTTACATCGGTAAAACATAATAGTTAATAGTTTTATCATTTGGTTAAATGAGTCTAATTGAGTACGACTTTAGCTCACATGCAAGTTTTATGTTACTAGATTCATTTATTAAGAGTGTGTTTACATCGGTAAAACATAAGAGTATAATCGTTTTATCATTTGGTGATGTGGGTCTAACTGAGTAAGACTTTGGCTCATAGGCGAATTTTATGTCACTAGATCCATTCATTAAGATGTGTTTGCATCGGTAAAACATAACAATTTTATCATTCAGTTATGTGAGTCTAATTGATTGAGTGTGACTTTGACCCATAGTCAAGTTTTATATCGTTAGATTCATTTACTAAAACATGTTTGCATTGGCAAAACATTCTTGTTATACGATAATAAACATGTATTAAAAAAATTGCAGTTTCTCGATCTGTGAATATTTCTAATATTCATTATGGTATTCTCAAACTAAAAAATGATAGTTTGGAAAGAGAAAGTTCTCCATTTGGGTTGGATGGACATTGATTATGTTATTAGTAAAGATGGCAAATAAACTCACTCCCGTGGGTATTGTCGGACCCGTCCCCGTTTTGACGGGAATCCCCACATTGACTGGACATGTGTATGGGTAGGGGGAATCTTGACTTTTTCAATTGGGTATGAGGATGTACATATCCCTGCCATATAATACCCGTCCCCGCCATATCTCCGTATCCGTTTAAATTATTAAAATATTCACAATTAATTAAGTAACCATATAGCTTTGAGAGGGAGCTCCCCCCAACGATTTGTTTTACTTTATTTTCTATATATTTAAAAAATAATATTTATATATTATTACTTTATTTATATAATCTCAATGATTTTTATTTTATTTTCTATATATTTAAAAAATATATATTTATATATTATTACTTTATTTATATATTGTTACCTTATTTATATTAATTTAGTTTGAAAAAACTTTTTTTAAAATTTAAAAATCATGTTTTTTCTCTCTATTATAATTTCTTATACTTTTTTATTTGGTTTCTCTCTCTTTCGTGTCTCCATCTCTTTCCCTCGTCTTATTTCCATCACAATTTTCACCATTAATTCCTTATTATTTTCAAAATCAAATTACACTACGGCAAAATTGAGGAGTTAAGGAACATTTTGGATCGAATAATTTCTTCTTTTGAGTAAGTTAATTTTTTCCTCTTTTTGTTCAAAGCAATATGTTTTCCTCTTATATGTGACTTTTCTACGCTCTAGGCATATCTCTATTTATTAGAACTCATAAAATCATGCTCTAATTGTTGATCAAACTCTTCTTTGTATAGATAGGCTATTTTAGGATTTGAAGTTATGTAAGGGAAGACTAAGATTATGAATTTACTCTAAGGTAAGGGAAGCTAATTATTTAGAAGTTATTAGTTTTCTTACAACCACATCACACAATAATTTGTTGTTTGATCTACCAAACTTCACTTTATAAGTTGATTTTGTAAGATTGAGTTAAATTTAAAATTTATTTTGTTGTTTGTTGATCTACTAGTTAATGTCTAGTATCACATTCGAGATTTATATGCTGGACGTGAGAGAGATATGTTTGAAATCTCACATCAACTAAAAATAAGACTAATTCACGGTATCTAAGTATATACTAACCTCATGTTACCATTAGTATTATCAGGTTGAATTACATTTAAAAGTTACTTCTTAATAATCTAAATTGAGAGAATTTTTTTTTCTAAAATATAAAAAATAATCTTAGTTATATTATATTTGAACCGATATAAATAAAACATTGATTTTCATTTTTCATTTTATTTCTTCGTACTACCAACCAATTTAAAAAATCATTTAACTCGTTTGCTATTTGCTTTCCTATCAATCTTTTTCTCTCTTAAGCTATACATATCTCGGTTTCTTTATGCAGAGAAAAGTCTATGACTTTTTTTTCTTTTGGTATAATTGAAGTCTTGAAACATCTCATACAACTTGCGTTGTTTATTAATATTATATTTTTAATTGATGAAATGTGTTAGCTTGGAGGTTTTGTCGTACATGTAAAAGCTGAAGCATTTGGTATCTCTTGTCAATTTGCATCATAATATAAAATGTTAATACAATAGTCAAGCCGCAACCAAAGTAAATTATTTTTCTTTAGTAAGCCAATGTTTTATTTCCTCATCAAAAACGCATATTTCCACCCACCAATAATTAATATAAGAAAACTCTATGATTCTTGAACCAACTCCATCTATTGGCTAAACCTAATCATACTCATCAATTATAATCATATAATATGAAACATATGAAAAGGGAACAAAATTATGCAAGTGGCTGTCCCTAATCATATAGTATCATGGATTTGTTTTTAAAGAAACAAACTTTTCTTAAGCAAACGACAAGGAAAAAACTCGATTATTTTATTTCTCTCTATTAAGCAAACTTTTTTGTAATGCCATAAAGAAATATTTAAATCTACAATATCATATAAACTACCATAATCTAGTATTGTTAAGTTGATTCTAATAGTTAACTTTATGAGTTAATTATCTATATAATTCATTGATTGTTGTCAGGGAATTCATATTTAATTAACTTATAACCCTGATTGTGGGGAAAATAAAAAGTGTTAAAAATCATACAATAGAAAAATAATTACTTTTTAGATGAAGTATGCTCATAGATAAGATTATAAATCAAAATTTAAATAAAATAAAATTTAACGTGATTTGACTTTTTGAGTTTATATTCATCAATACTTAATAAAAATATTTTATTATCTAATTAATATGTTTGCTATAATTTTTATAAAGATAAAATTGTAAACTTTCTCTAGTGACAACAAAAATAAAAGTGTAAATTCTCTTATTACATTGTAAGAATAAAATTTAAAATTCTCTCATATAATTTTTATAAAGATAAAATTGTAAATTCTATGATAAAAGCTAACTCTACCTAAATTTCCTATATTTTTAAGAAATAGATTAAGTTGATGAATAAACTCAAATTAATTTCTCATTTTTATAATACTTATTTTTTTAAATATTACTTAATGTAAAATTTTGATAAATAATAGTATAAAAGCAACACAAATATATTATCATGTGAAAAACTAGGAAGGAAAAAGATGATATATTAATAATTTAATGTTTTGTAGTTGATGGAGATCCACTAGAGAGATGAATTATTTAGCGATTTTCAAGATGATGAATAAGTTGATAGAAGACCATAAGTGTTTTAGTGCTTTCTGAAATATGATGGCATAAAGTTTGAGCAAGATCCTTTTTTTCTTAGTGCAATCAATATATAAGATAAAGACAAGACACTTTGCAGTTACTTGTTAAGTAGTTGGACGTTGGTTCCTGAATATGAGTTAAAACATAACACATGAGATTTTTGTTGAGGTTTATTGTTAACGATACATCGATGAGACAAACCACACGCTACTCACCTCCCAATCTCGAATTAAATCAACTATGTTTAAATATGTTTCATTAGAAATATGAGTTCTCGAATCACTAATAAGGTCTTAACCAACCTACTTATTGTAACACCCTATTTAATTAATAAATATAATTAAAGGAAGCATCACACTGAATAATAATATAAATGTGGTCCAAAAATTTAAACCCTATTCCTTACAATTATCCAAGGAAGTTCGAACATAAAAGGCACACCACGATGCCAAACAGGTATAAAGGTAAAACAACAGTAATTGATAATATACCAAAAGCTAAAACAGAACATGGGTCGTGGCCCTAAAAGAAAAGCCCAAATAAAAGAACTCCAGCCCAGGTAGACTATGCAACATAATCATCTCTCCTCTGTTGACCACGAGTACCTCTCACATATGCTCCCATCAATAAATTGATGATCATCGCAAAGGTAGAAGAACAACATACAAAGCAATCAAACAAGCAAAGGGTAAGCTAGAGCCAAAAAGATTTTATCATACAATCAGATATATTTTCACAATCCGATATGCATACATCATCCAAACATGTTATGACTTTTCAATCAATACACCAAGACTCGACTCATCCGGATACATATAATCTAGTCGGATTCAGTGGATGCTTGCACTTGTGGTGGATTACCTGCTCACCCCGAGCTATGTGTTACAAGTGTTACAATGATTCAATCCCCCACACACAAGGTTAGCCCTTGATGAGTTTCAGGCCTCCTACTACTCTCACCACAATAGTTAGTCCGCTCTAAGTGAGACTAACTGAATCCTTAGAGTGTCAGGATGCAACCTTACCTTGAATCCTTACCAAATTATATAGATTCGGCACCACTATGGGCACCCACTAACAGGGGCCATGGAATTACGTCCCGACCACTGAAGCACTATCCTGAAATCTCACCTAGAGATTTAAAAGAATTACGCACTGACACAGACCAATCATGCTCAATCAATCAGGTAATATTTATCATACACATAACCTCATGCCAACCCTTTTCAACCAATCCTCGTTCATATCCAAATATTGAATACATACCAACTCATCCTTTGTATTTCATATCAATGCCATGCCCATTTGATACCAACCATCTCATTTAATTTACATGTCAAGTTCATACCAAACCCATCATTCACCATCAATGAATCACATCACTCATACATAACCGTTCATCACATATTTTTACCATAACAATCATATCCAAGCAAGTGCCAACCATCCAAGAACAAGAAACAGCCAAACACCACACTGCCTTCGCCCAACTCCTCGCTCAGGCTAAAGGGTCTCGCTTAGGCGAGCCCCCTTCGCCTAGGCGAGGGCTCGAAAAGGGGGAACAGTAACCTCACGTGGAATCTCGCTTAGGCGAGACCCCTCTCACTTGGGTGAGATTTTCGCTCGCTCAGAAAGAACGTGGGTCGCCTGAGCGACTACTCACGTGAAGTAGCTTGGGTGAGCCTTTGTTGATCTCGCCTAGGCGAGACATGCTCGCTTGGGCGAGAAAACCAGTGCTCAACACTATTCTCTCGTGCAACAGTCCAATAACACAGCCCAAACAACACAATACGATATTTTATAAGCTCAAGCAGTAAACAATCCATGAATCATGTAATATCATCAAAGAAATCATGAAAAATCAAAGCTTTAACAGAACCCTAACTTCCCTTACCTGGAAAAGGGCTAATATTGGACTTCAACTCTTAAGCCAGCGAAACCAGTAGCTCCAAGGGCAGATATATGAAGTGAACGGGAGATGGAGGTTGAACTCACTTGAACTTGGGTAGATCTCCAAACCCTAGCAGAGGTTCTGTGGAGAGAAAATGGATGAGTTAGGGCACTGATTTTTCAGAATAACTTGCAAGTGAGGGACTTTAGGGGACTTGGCACCCTATGGGCCGGCCCTTTAGACCCAAGAGTGTGGCAGCCCCTAACATTAGGGCACTCATTAAAAGTGGCCTTACACTTATAATAATTATAATAATAATAATAATAATAATAATAATTGCATCCACAAATCAGACTTCAATGGTCTTATCTCTGCCCGTAATAATGAAATTTTGTGCTGGTATTGAGCTTTTATGGCGATTGGTTTCAATATAAAAACTTTTCTTTTTCCTTTTTGTGAAAAACAACAGTTTTCTAGTTCTATGTAATTTAACTTTTAGCCACGCTATAAATCTAAGCCTTATCAGCAAATGTTTGCGTTATCCATACTATAGAATCTCAACTCAGATAACAACAAAGATAAGAAAAACCATATTATATATATATATATATATATATATATATATATATATATATATATACTCTCATGCACCTTAAACATGGTTATCAATTTAAGATTCAATATGAACTGAATGTAGATCAATAAAATCATATTCTCATAACTATTATTTAAATATCTTATATTTAAATTATCCATCAACATCATCTAAATATCTGTTTCTATTATTGTTGCAGATTTTACTTACGAGAACTGTGGATAAAGATTACATCGCCACCTCGATTGCCATTGGATGGGGCCCTTTATCATTAAGTAATATGGTATTCGTTTAAGAGATTAAGGACTCTATAGAAATAGAAGTGAAGAATATCAATATTGCATAGAACATTCACTACGTGCCAATTGAAACTATCAACATGGTGAAACATGTGAGATGAAGTTCCTAATCAGCAAAAAATTATTTTGATGATTACTTCTCTTATTATAAAAGGAATATTTTTTTTTTTAAAGTATGATATGTTAAAGTTATTTCTTTTTTCTTGTTGATGTATTAGTGTGTTAGAGAGAGAAAAAAATTAAAAAAAAAGTTATTTTTAAAGGTTTTTTAGTAGTAATTTATTCTATTTTAGAAGATATTATTATTTTGTCTTTGAATTGAGAGAGACAATGTGATTTTATTTTCTTCACTATAATTATATAACTGCTAATTGTTAATTATGTTTATCTTTTTATTTTTTATTTAAATTCAGTTATTATGTTGTTATTATAATATCTACATGGTATTAAGTTTGATTGCTTTGTAGTATTTATAAGTGTTATTAACACCGGAATATGTTTAGAAAAGTTTTCTTAAAGAAAAAATATTTGGTATTTAAGTTTGTGCATGAGTAATCTATCCCTCTTTTGGAGTAACTTAACTAGTATATTCATTTATGGTCTATCATTGTTATTTCAATAGATAATAAGACTAATAGTGAAAATTGGATAAACCTATTTTAAAGTTATGATAATGAAATATGAGATATAAAAATTTAATGAAAATAATTTTTTATTGTGAAAATTAAAGACGAAGGCAAATTTGCGAAAACAAATGTAATTGAAGAAAGACTCCTGACCATCACAAAGCAAAGGTAATTTTATTTTTTTGACAATACGATAGACAAATTCAATTTTGTCCAACATTATGGAAAAGAATAAAACAAAGGAAATTTGAGATACTCTCGTCGAATTATATATGAGGTTTAGAATATTATTTACGATAAAATCTTATACTCTTAGAATGAGTGAGGTTAAATTGGTGATAAACCATGTAAATAATTTGAATATCTTATATTTGTCCAATTTTCAACAACAAATTTTAACATAGTTGAAAATGAATGTGTAAAACTTTAGAGTTTATTGAATTTGTATGATCAACTTATTATCAACATAATGAGTAGTATTATTGATAAACATCTACACTTTGAGGATATTATTGGAACTATAATTGAGAAAGATTTTAGGTGAAAAAGTAAAATGGAAATGGTGGAAAGTTAAAAACAAACAAAATTTGACATTCATGAAAGGTATATCAGTTGAATGTGGCTCTAGTGAAAGTCAAAATTATGGTAGATCAAAATCTCTAAGTAGAAACATATCAAATGCTTTCATTATAGCAAAAGAGAGCCTGCAAAGAAATGTTGATAGAATGGAAGAAAAAAACTTAATCATTAACCTCACAAGGTTTTGTTGCAAGTGCATCAGAATATGTACATATTCTTGTTAGCGAATCAATAATTAGCTCTAACAATGGAAAACAATTTCATAATGGGTGATAGTAGATTTACGAGTGATTGATTTTACACTTATAAACCTATTTCGAGAGGTTGTTTTCATGAGTAACAACCATGGCTTACAGATCGTTGTAGTCGGTACTATCAAAATAAAATTATATGATGGTACTATATACATAATTCAATGGGTAGAACATGATAGAAATAAAATATGTATAAGATACAATAATACAATATATTCAAGTATGAGTTAAAAATTGTGTATCTGGAATTAATGAAGGATATATGGAAGCACGTAGTATGAGATGCTACTGTTCACTTTTTGATGGATATTCTCAAACGTAAGAGTGTTTTACGTTGTTACTTAAAAACTGACTAATGGGTATCAGTTTTATAACCCCTCAGCAGAGACCAGGGACCTCTCAAAATGTATTTGATTATTCAAGCCCATCACAGACCGTTTATTAAACAATCCAACCCCATCACGGATCGTTCATCAGAATACCCAAAATTATATATATTACCCATACAATAATTAATATTAACAAATAACTTAATTTATTATTAATGCTAATCCATAATAATAACAATACAGAGAATAATAATTTTATATAATAAAATTATATAAAATATAACATTCTCCCACTTGGATAACATTAATAAATAAATTAATTATATCAATTGCAACATAAGTACAAATATCAATTAAGAAATATAAACATGAATCACAAAGATAATATCCGATAGGGATACTTACCATATGCTTAGATTTCTTAAATAATGGATAATATATAGAATAAAAACAAACATAAATATGTGATCCCAAAATGGTTCATAAATTCTCTATGTAGAAAGAGAAAAGATGTAACGAAACTGACGTCATTGACAAATTTACATCTCATGAAAACCATAATAATATAAAGTGTAAATCTCAG
>Ga0214542_1011449_pt1 | contig 12136 bp, 9 predicted proteins | sample CNSS1metaG_FD_160096 | JGI IMG/M metagenome (GOLD analysis project Ga0214542, IMG submission 160096) | Root nodule microbial communities from cowpea collected in UCLA plant growth center, Los Angeles, California, USA - CNSS1 | ecosystem: Host-associated > Plants > Roots > Nodule | place: USA...
TACTCCTAATTAACCTACAAAGCAAATAAACATAGATTAGCATGTTGACTTAAGTCAAGTCAACTATAGTCAACAAGTCAAACCTAGTCAAAGGTCAACAAGTCAACTAAAGTTGATTCAACTAAGTTAACTTTGGGAATCAAAAATAACAAACACAAATGAAAGGGATGACGAATTAGTGAACTTCCTTTCTAAACATGCTTAGTCTTCTTAAGCATGTGGCTCCATCCTTGGTTGGGGTCAATCCTTCATTTGGGTAGCAAACTAACCATGAGTTCAACTTATCATCCCTAGACTTATGGTCAGTCTGAGAGGACGATTCAGTCGCTTGAGGAATTATTGAGGACTTGTGTACTGGATCATCTAGGTGCTTGGGATGAAGTTTTACCATTGATAGAATTCACCTACAACAACAATTTCCATGCGAGCATTGGCATGGCGCCATATGAGGCCCTATACAGTAGAAAGTGCAAGACCCCTTTGTGTTGGTATTAAGATGGGGAAGCGATCCTTGTTGGGCTTGAGTTGTTAGAGCAGATCACCGAGAAAGTGAGAATGGTGAGAGACAGAATCCAGGCCTCTCAGAGTAGGCAGAAGGCTTATGCGGATCGCAGGACGAGGCCCTTGGAATTCACGGTTGGAGATCATGTATTCTTGAAGGTGACCAGAACCACTGGTGTGGGAAGGGCTCTCCGCTCAAGGAAGCTCTCTCTTAAGTTCCTTGGTCCTTATCGCAGCTGAGGAAGTACGTCTTTGATCCATCTCATGTGTTGGAACCCGAGGATGTTCAGATTAGGGAAGATCATGGAGGTACCACCAGTTGCTTTAGAGGATAGTCGAGTGGAGGAACGTGGAGGAAAATCGGTCAGTCTCATCAAAGTCATCTAGGACCGAAGGACAGGTGACTCTACGTGGGAGTTAGAGGAGGATATGAGGAAGTCACATTCGCATCTGTTTCCCTGATAAGTCTTTATTTTTGAGGTCGAAAATTTTGTTGTTGGGGAGAATGTAAGGCCTGTTTATTTTTCCTGCCTTATTTTAGGGGCCTATCTTAAGCAGGTGGGCCTAAAGGTTGGGCCATAGGTTGCCAAGGCCCCTAAAGCAGCTAGGGTTCCCTATTCTGCACTCACTTGCAAACATCCCCTTTCTCAAACACTCTCTTCTCCTTATAGAAGGCTCTGCTAGGGTTTAACCCTAGGTTCTCATCAAGTTAGCTCAATCTCGTCCTCTTGCTCCACATAAGTCGTTTTCAACTTGTACTCTTCCATTCAGTCTACTCTTCATGATTTCCAACTATGGTTTTGTTAGGGTGAGCTCGTTTTAAAACTATTCTACTATTTTCAGCTCTTGAATCTGCTCTCATAGCTATTGTGGTCAACTATCGGGTGTCCGAGCCCCTTTTTCTAGCTATTTCTAGGTAAGGGAAGTTAGGGTTTACGATTATTTATGTTTTTCGTAAGTTTTCTGAGTTTAAGTCATATGCTTGAGGTGTGCTCGCGGTTTGATTGTCTGGTATTGGTTAAAATGTGATTTTGGTGTTGTTTCTGCATTTTGCACGAGTAAACAATGGTGAGCACTAGTTTTCTCGCCCAAGTAATAGAGCTCACCCATGATCTTCTACTCGAACTATCGATTAGGCGACGAGTTTTCGTTTTGAGTGAGGTGTGATCTTGCTCAGGCGAGGAGGTCTCGCCTGAGCCAGAAAACGCAGAAGCCACTATTCCACTGCTCGAGCCCTTGTCTAGGTGAGAAGGGGCCCGCCTAAGCGAGAGGACCTCTCTTGCCTGAGTGAGATCTTCTAGCCTGAGCGAGACTGGGGCAGGTTTTGTGCTTTAGCATGAAAGGTTCACTGATGTGATTTCTTGCTCGCTTGACTTAAGTGCTTTACTATAAAAGTTGATGGATGATGCCATGATTACTATATGAGGTTAAGATGAGAACGAGATGTTGCTATATTGTGTATGATTTGGGAAGTATGAGTTTGTATGGTTGGTTGTTTATATTTATATATATATATATATATATATATGTATCAACATGATATTGGTATTTATGGAAACTTCATGATTGGTTGGTGAAACATGTACAAAGTATGAGTAGGACGTAATTCCATGACTCTTGTAGTAGGAGCTCATGGTAGTGCCTCATCTAATGGACGTAATCCTATGGACCCTCCTAGGGAGCGTCCATGGTGGTTCCTCATCTATTGAACTTAATTCCATGAACCTTGGGGTGAGAGTTCACGCTGGTGCCTCAATATAAGGACATGATTCCACGAGGGTATCGTAGTGGTGCCTCTAGGCCAGGGCATAATTCCACGAAGGCCTCGTGGTGGTGTCTCACTGCTAGGATGTAATTCCACGAGTCTCGTGGTGGTGCCTCATTATACGAATCCGGATAGTCGAGCCTTGGAGTCTTAAATGGTTTGGTATCTCATGTGTGGATGTTTGTTATTTATGCTTGACTATGAACTTGCATGTTGAGTGTTATGATATAAAAATCTTTTACACTAGCTTACCCTTTTGCTTGCTTGTATGTTGTGTGTGGTTTTCTGCATTGCGATGATCATCAATTTTATTGATGTGAGCAGATGTAAGGACCCCTGACAATGGTAATGACCATAGGGATACTGCAGCTTGATGATCATGGACGAGTATAGGGCTCACTATGGAGCCCACAACCAAAAAAGTTTTATTAGTCTATGTTTCTCTTGTCCTGGACAAGACCTTGTGCTACTTTGAACCATTGTACCTTGTTTTAGGCAGTGTGGTGCCTCTTGTTTTGTATGGACAAGTTTGGTATATTGTAGACTTTCATATCCCAAACTTTGTACTCTCGGAATATTTATGTATGCGACGTTTAAGTAATTTGAGGCTATCCAATTATTTGGGGCGTTACATATATAATTATTATTTTTAAATAGACTCAAACATTTGTATAAAAATTATTGAATTTTACACATTTAAATATATATAATTATTAAAATATACATTCAAATAAAAAACAATATAAAGTATGATGTAATAAAATATTAGTACAAATAAAGTAAAATGTAAAATTTAAAATTTAAAAGAGATGAAAATGTTGATAAATTTATTTTATTTTATGAAATACAAATTTAACACATTTGTTAGTTGAAATTAATTTTAATTTTTTCTATTCACATTACTTTCTATTAAAAACTTTAAAATAATTTTAAATAAAATTCAATTAAACTTAATTTTGTCAAAAATGTTTAGTAAAAATATTTATGTAACATTTATATAAAACTTAAATTTGTTTTCAATTTAGTCAGGAACGAAATTACTCAATTTTCCAAAAAACAAAATTGGACTAAATTAAGATAAATAAAATTACAGAGACTAAATTGATATTGAGATAGTGATACCTAATGTGACAGTAGTACCTAGCACAACCATGTGACACGACGTTGGCTTGACATGTTGTAAATTTTTTAATTTTTTAAAAATATTTAAAAGAATAAATAAAAAAACCACAAACCGACTTAAATGTTTTTTTTTTGTATCACATGTTGAGATGATCGAAGGAAGATCAGGGACCCCACATGAACTTTGCTTTTCTCATTGGTGATCGAAGGTGCAGACCACACGTTTTCTTTTTGGGTTTGTGCATCTAGTTTTATAGTGTAGAGTAACCATAGCTTTGTAGTGTTTCACGTAAATGCTTGATGCAAATTTCTTACTTTCGTTTGGCTTATTATATTACTTGTTGGGTGTAACCTTACACCTGATTTTACTTTTTGTTTTGGTTACTTTTGATGATTGTTGCATGAGGGTTTAGGGTTTGCATGTGGTAATAGATCAACGACGAGTGTGGTTCAATACAAAAAGAGGATCCAATGGTTCATACTACTATTTTTGTTACTTTCATGTGATCCCAGGTGTTTTTGTGTTAGTCTGCGAGAGTGATCTTGGAATATAAGTTTTGTGAGATTTTATGTCATACCTAAAGACCCAATGGTGACTCTTTTGTCTGCGCGAGGCAATGGAAATGGGTCTTCTTCACCTGTGTGAGACAGTGGAAGAGGATGGGTTTGAGTGTTGTACTCTCTCGCTTGCACGAGGCAATGAAGAGGGAAAAGATGTTTCACCTTAGTTTTGACTCGTTACTGAGTATAGTGCTCGATGTGTGATTCAGTGAAGTTGTTACTCGTAATTCCTTGACGAATAAAGGAGACAAGTCCAGTGTTGTGATGGCAGGATGACTCGAGCCAGTTGGTTCTAGGAAACTAGAAGATGTGGTGGGAAATAGGTAACACAAAAAACCAGAGTGTGATTGTGATTATCAGGTTAAGAATTTTCTTTGGTTGGATGGGATGTTTATAATTTATTGTAATGTCTTATTTCGTTAAATTTCTTTTATATAACATCGTTTATGATTAGCTTACCCCTGTTGTTTATTTTGTGTATTTGTGGGGTTTGCGATGATCATATGATGTGCGTGGTATACAAGAGCAAGTGATAATGCAGATGTATCTGGCGCGGAGTAGATTGATGAGAGGATGGGGTGAACTCGAGATTTTTGTTCTCTTTTGTTAATTTTATTTAAATTAAGTAATGAAGACGATGTAATTTATTTTATCTATCGTTGTTATTTAAAATTATTTAGACAATTGATCTTTTAATTTACGAAATTTAAGAATTAAATTATGAACTTTAACTCTAGTATGTTTGTTAATAATCGTTTTCTGCTAAAAGTGTACGTTTTATAACTTTCAGGGGCATTCCAATTTGGGGTGTTACAGAAAGGGGTTAATGTCACTTTTTGTCCTTTGAATAGAAAAGAATATTTATTGGATAAACTGTCATGTGTCACATTTCTATCATAATGCCACGACCTTCCTAACAACAAATGACTTGCTTCCGTAGGTACTACATCACAATCTACTTCATCCATATATTTACTTATGGAAAATGCAATATTCACATGTTTATCCACCACTAACTCACCATCTTTACTTAACCACTACAACACATAAGGACTAGGATGTATAAATGTTTCCAAACTCAACTTGTCGACTAATCTTTAATGTGCTACATTGGTACAACTCCCTCCATCGGTTATGTGAATCTGCACACCTTCTTCATTATGAGACACTAAGAATGGAAAATATTCCTTCGTTGAGTCATATCCCCATCTTTGTTCTTGCTTCCCAACATCGACCCTACCATCAAAAGATCTCCCTCGAATGATGGTACTTGATGAAGGATTATCTTGTTTTCTTTTAGAGTTATGAATATGGTGAAGTTGTTTAACAAAGCTTTTTGAAAATGCCCACTGGACATTAAGATAGCAAGCTATCTAGATGTGAAGGTTCATTTCTCAAGCTCATGAAAAGGAGGAAGAGAGTTGGATTCAAACTTAAAACTCACATGGCATTAACAACACTTAAAGAGCAAAATGAAAGAAGAAAACATGAAAAATGGAAAGCATAGAAGATGAATCATGGAAGAAGCACGCCACTCATAGGGGGGATCTAAGCCCACCAAACCCTAGAGATGAGTGATGGTACCGTCACTTGCAAGCAAGATAAGGCAAAGGTGAGTTCACTTCTAGGAAGGAGAGCTCACGAAAATTTGATGGTTGAAACACAATAGTTTAGAAACAAAATGATCAACCCTTTTTCAAGACAAGGAGCACCCTTTAAATAGGAGTTCATAGGGTTCCTTTAGCAAATAGAAAAACATGGAAATGATGAACTAGCAAACCCTAAACCTAATGAGAAAGCTTATTCTCGGCCAAGTGAAGCATTTTGATTGGTGGATGCATTCCCATGAGGATTCTAGGCTAAAAGAGGAAGGAGACCAAGTAGCCTTCAATGGAATAAACAAAAAAGGCAAAAGGAGACAAGGTACATGTTTGCTTTTGCTTTTACTTTATGCTTTTTGCTTTCCTCTCTCTTCCACTTCATCCATGTGCTCCAATCACCATATGCCACCTAGCCATGCTCTACTTTCTCTTAATTACCTACAAAACAAGACAAACAAGGATTAGCATGTTGGTTTAAGTTAATCTAATCTTGGTCAAAAGGTCAACTTGGGTCAAAGTCAACAAGTCAACCAAAATAAGTCAACTAGAAACCAACTTAGGGAATTCAAACTAAAGTAATGCAAAACAAAGATAAAGATGATGGAATAGAAGACTCCCCTCTAGACATGCTTCTAATGATCCTTCTTGAGGGAGCTTCTAAGGTGATGGTGGTGGTGGTCACGCCTTCATCAGTACTTCTACTTCATCATATTCACTACATGTTTTGTTTTGACGATTCACTTCTAGCTTCTTCTTTCTCCATCAACATGGCTCGTTTGGCGTTGGAATATTGTGATGTTATATGTTCTTTTTCCATACATTTAAAACATGTAATATGTTTAAAATTTGATTTACCACTTGTAGATTCTTTATCTAAGCTGCTGGTAGTACAAATTGCTCCCTCCCTTTTAAATCTTTCTTTATCCTTCCATGAAGTAGATGATTTTTTGTAGGAACTCCTTCTCTTGAGTTGTTGCTCTACCTTTGTTGCTTGATGAATGAGATCTACCAAGGTCTCGTACTGATGCATTTCCATTACATCTTGAATCTCTCTATTAAGCCCATTCAATAATCTTGTATTGTAGCCATTGGTGTTTCTTCTACTTCAGCTTTCATTAATGTAACCTCCATCTCTTGGACATACTCTTCAATGCTTTTATTTTTTTTATGTCAAGTGTTGCAATTTGTTGAAAAGCTCCTTCCTATAGTAAGGAGGTACACATATTTCCCTCATATAGTTGCACCCATGAATTAATATGTAATCTTCTTCCTCGGGCCATATTCAAAGTGATTTGATTCCACCAATTTATAGTGTAGCCTTCAAACTCTATGGTGGCCATAGTTAATGTATCATTATCCTCATAATCATAAGAATTGAAGATATGGTCAAACTTCATCTCCTAAGCTAGATAAGCTTCAGGATCATTAGTTCCCTTGAACGTCAGAAGTTTGACTAGAATCTTTTCTCTTTTATTATCCTGCTCCGAGTCAATCCATCGGCCTCTCATTACTTCAAAATTATGTGCCTCTTCTAATGGAGCTTGGTGGAGACATGAAGCTCCAAGTGCAACAAAAATGATGGAGGAAACATGGAAGAGTGGAAGGCAAGTTTGTAGGCTCTTGCATGTCTATTGCACAAAAAATTCAAGAGTGAGTACAATGCTGAAAATTAAGGCTTTTATACTAAAGCCATTACACATGAGGAATCTTGACCCTTGGATGAGAAGGAGAAAGAATCTTGGCCTTTGATGCTAGCTTGGAGAAGAAGGTTTGATGTTGGCCATTGGATGATCCCTTGGAAAAGGAGGAAGCATTCCTAACCCTTGGATGCTTTGAATCCATGAGGTGTAGGAAGAAGTGTTGACTTCCACTTAGTCCACCTTGGCTCTTTTGATAGCTCATGGCCAAATCTCCTATTGGGCTTAGTCAAGCCCAATTTTATCAATTCAACTACTCATTGTTTGACTTATTATTCTAGAAAGCAAAGCCTAAACAATGGGCCAATAACATTGCTATTCTATTGCTCTCTAAGACACCTCTTCAAATCTTCACATCTTCTTTGGCCCATGTGAAGAGTATGAGAAGTCCATGTGGGTTTGGGCTATCTTGAATGAAGCCCAATTTGATCCTTTTTTAGCATCCCCTTGTTATTGGGCCTCTTGATGGGCTTGGGCTTGAAGGTGCATGATGGCCATGGATTGGGCCTTGAGCATGATTTAGGCCTAGGCGTTGCCTAAGCTATAAGCCTTATTGGGATCACATCATATTCTCTCCTGTTTTTGTGAATTTGTTTGTTTCTTCTGGGTATTACTTTTAGTTGGTTGTCACCAGTAGTTAGACACACACTTTATCATATGAAAAGCTACATTACAAAAAAGGGTTCAAATCCTCAAATGTGCAAGATAAAAGTGAAACTTGAAAAGATGAACATTGAAGAAAAACAATGTGGGGAGAGAGAGATGTGTAAACTGAACTAATAAGATCAGGAATGTTGAAGCCATTGGAGAAACGACCAGTAGGTCTGTGAGTTGGAGCATAATCAATGCCATAAGGAGGAGCATCAGCACGTGCAGTGGTAGCCAAGAAATTGTTATTTCCATTATCAACAAGTGAATCTCCAAATACAAAGAATGCTCTTGGCCTTGCTTCAGCACCAAACACAATGATCCCAATTACTAGAACAAAACTAAGAATGAAACTTGAGAAGGTTGTCATATTGAAAGGAACCTTTTGGATGTGGGTTGGTGAGTTAACACTGAATGTAGAAGTAGTAGTTTTGGGTTATGGATGAAGAATTACGAGAGCATTTATAACAAACTTTTCTTATGTGATTTGGTACAGATCTTACTGGCTTTGGAGGTTGATTTATGGTGGTCTTTAATTAAAGCTGAATAATGTTCATTGTTCTTCTTCTGAAATTGTTGGCATTGTGATCATAAACATAAATGCGATAGGTTTGATTCGTTGAAGTGCATTGTAAAGGCTACTTACACGTTATTGTTTTGTGATCTATAGCTTTTTCTAGTCATTAAATTTTACTCAAGACTTTATCTTATGATACTCGGTTGGAGATATGAAACTAAGTATTTGTAGTCTTGAGCATTATGTAAGGAACATTATTAATCAATGGAGACTTCATATTCAAACAATAAATACAATAATGATAATAACTTATTGTTTTTTTAATGATTATTTAATATGTAATCGGACTTGTTTGGTTTCTAATTAAGAAAAGGCATTAATCTTTTGAAATCAGTATTCTTTTCTTTACTTTTATGATGGTTGATGGGATATATATCTCATTAAGATTGAAACTTTTTTATTGGTTTACTAATGTTGTATATACGGTAATTAAAAATAAGTTGCTAGAAAAGCAAAAGTGGTTGATATATAGGTTGTAGCAACCCTATATATGTTTATAATGACAAATAATATATAGAATCTAAACATTAAAGAAAATAAGGCTCTCTTATTTAATGATATTTAAATTACTTTTTAACATGGCGCTCTTATAATAAAAATAGTAATAATAATAATATCTTATAACAATAATAATATGAGTTTGTCGTTTTCATAAACAATTAAATTAATTATTGTCTAGTGATTATATAATTTGTATTAGTCAAGTAATATTTATTTCAAAAAAAAAAACAAGCAAGATAAGATGATTATAGTAATAGTTTATTTTAATTTTATGTACAAATATGAGTTCCTTATCTCATAAAAAGCCATTAAAATAAAGTATTTCAACATTTGAAAATTGATATTATTAGAGAGAGATGTAGGTATATATGTATCTATGTTTGTGGGTGAAGGGACACAATTTAATCGTTATTGGCTGCATAATAGAGAAATATTAATGTGAAAATAATTGTATGTTGAAAAATGTAAGGCCCACTTCTTTTTATGCCTTTTTATCTTAAAAGTTGCCCCAACCTTTGGGCCTTAGGGTTGGCCCAAAAAGGGGAAAACAAACCCTAAGTCTGCCCTAACCACCCTTTCTAAGTCTGCCCTAACCACCATTTCCCCTCACTTTGCTGAAACAGATCTCCCGAACCTTTGAGCAGCCGCAAGCACCTCCGCTAAGGTTCAACCTTTGGTCTCCGCCGCACTTGTTTGAGCCAGTTCCGTCCCGCGTAAGTTGTTTCCACCCCATACCTCTTTTGTTTAGCATTGTTATTTCGGATTTCCAACTGGGATTGTACTAGGTAGCTTCGTTTCATAATATTCATTTGTTTCCAGCTCGCTAAACTACTCTAGGAGCTGGTGTAGTCTCCGTTCGTGCCCAAGAAACCAGTTGTTAACCCTTTTCCAGGTACGGGAAGTTAGGGTTTCGGGTTTAAGTCGATTTTTGGTCTATTCTTGAGTCTGCTTGATGTTGTATGGTGAAATCGTTGTTTTTTGTGCTTGGAATACCCTGTATGGTTGTTTAGATCAGAATGTGCATCTGTTGCAGGAGAAACCAGGGCGAGAACTAGTAATCTCGCCCAAGCGAGCCGGATTCGCCTAGGCGAGTCTGGCGAAGGCTCGCCCAAACCGTTTTCGCGAAAAGTCGCTCAGGCGACCTGCTCGTCATTTTGAGCGAGCGAGCTACTCGCCTAGGCGAGAGGGGTCTCGCCTAAGCGAGACCCGCATCGGTTCCTAGTTCCTGTTTCGAGCCCTCGCCTAGGCGGATGGGGACTCGTCTGGGCGAGACTGTCTCGCCTGAGCGAAGGGCTGGGCGAGACAGTGTGTGGGTTGGTCGCTGTGTTGTTCTTGGATGAGTGGTAATTGCTTTGGTATGCTTGTATGTTGAGATGTATGTATATATATGTATGATGGATCGCCATGTATGTGTGACATGAGACTTGAATGAAATGATGGGTAATGTGGAAGTTCGACATGTGAAACTTATGAGTGAGTTGGAACTTATGGGACATGTTAATGATATGAGATGAGGCCCTATACTCATGGGGTGGTGGTGATCAATGGTAAGGGTGCAACATGCGATACTAATGAGGTGTTATTTTGTTGAGGTTGACATGGGATTGTGAGCATGATTAATATTCTCTTATTGGTGATTTATGCCTGTTGGGTCCGTGTTAGTGCGTAAGCCCTTGGGGATCTCTAGGTGAGATTCCCAGGGCCGCGCTTCAGTGGTCGGGACGTAATTCCATGGCCCCTGTTAGTGGGTGTCCATGGTGGTGCCCCATCTGTATAACTAGGTAAGGATTCAAGTTAAGGTTGCATCCTGACACTCTAAGGGGCCAGTTAGTCTCACTTAGAGCGGACTGACTCCTGTGGTGAGAGTAGCAGGAGGCCTGAGATTCATTAAGGGCTAACCTTGTGCTGAGGGAGATTTGATTCATCGTAACACTTGTAACACGTAGCTCAGGGTCGAGCAGCTCAGGGTCGAGCAGAGGTATCTACCACAAGTGCAAGCATCCGCTGAATCCGACTAAGTTATACGTATCCGGATGAGTCGAGTCGAGTCGTAGTGTATTGAATGAAGAGTTATAACATGTTTGGTTGTTATATGGATGTGAGATGATGAAAATATATTTAATTGTATGATGCATATGTTGTTGGCTCTAGCTTACCCGTTTTGTTGCATGGTTGTGTTGTATGTGGCTGTTCTTTCTTGCGATGATCATCAACTTGGTTGATGGGAGCAGATGGGCGAGGTTCTCGTGGTCAACAAGGGAATGGTGATTTCGCTGCTTAACCATCTCGGTTGGAGCTTTTCTTCATGTTTTCTTTAGGGCTATGGCCCATGTATCTCTTTATGCATTTCTACTTTATACTCTCTGTTATGTTTGTATTTAGTTTTCCTTTGGCATCGTGGTGTGCCCGGGTTTTGTAAGGGTTGCGTTAAGGACCCCAGGACTACGCTACTATACTAATATTGCGTGACGTTTCCTTTAATTTTCGCTTAATAATTAAATGGGACGTTAAAAAAAAAGTGTTCTCAGTTCGAATGAGAACAATTTAAGAATGTTAAACACCGATTTAAAACAATAATAAGTATTCTACTTTTTAAAACAATTTCACTTAAATAATCTTACTATTTCAACAAAAAAAGGGCAGATAATTAATTTAAAATATAGAATAAATAAATTTGAAATACCATTATAGAGTAATGGTTTTATATAACAACCACTTTAATTGTTTGGTGCAAAGTTTTAATGGTTTAATTGTAGCCTTTGAATTTGATGACTAATTGGGTCAAACAAAATTAATTTTTGTAGCTAATACTGCGGTGCGTGATTGATTATAGTACTTGCAACAATGAATTTGCTATTATTTATTCAGTTTCCACTTCTGAGGCAATTAAAAATCTCTTCAAAGGATTATTTATTATCATTATTATTTTCACTTACAATATATAAGTTGAACTATTTGTAAGAGAAAAGATAGAAAGCGAGGGAAAAAAATAGTTTTTTTGGTTTAAAAAATCAAACATTAAACTAATTCAATAGTTTTCTTGATTGAACTTATTAGTCGTCAAAATTTAAAAATAATAGAAATAAAAGAGCATATATATATATATATATATATATATATATATATATATATATATGTGTATTAAAGCATATATAAAAAAATT
>Ga0214542_1011451_pt1 | contig 12133 bp, 5 predicted proteins | sample CNSS1metaG_FD_160096 | JGI IMG/M metagenome (GOLD analysis project Ga0214542, IMG submission 160096) | Root nodule microbial communities from cowpea collected in UCLA plant growth center, Los Angeles, California, USA - CNSS1 | ecosystem: Host-associated > Plants > Roots > Nodule | place: USA...
ATATATATATATATATATATATATATATATATATATATATATATATATATATATATATATATATATATATATTAAAAGAATATAAATTAAATTATATATATTGAATGTAAAAATATAAAAGAAAAATCCAAATTACCCATCAGTTTTGTCAGCAATATAAGAATCAAGATATATTGATTGCAATGTCTTTTGTTTTTACAAGAAAAACTTTGATTCAAAGAATGAGGAAATCAGACTCAAAAAGTTTTTGCAAGGAATAAATATCATTTTGTAAGAAGCATTAAATCAATGTTCTTGAGATAAGTACTTTGTATATTCCTACAAGAAATCAAACTCGTAAAAATGTTGATAACATTATAATTGAATATTATTATATATTAATTTGTGTATTGCTACAATTGATACCAAGTCGCAGGATGTAGATTTTGTAATAATATGATTAAGTTACTTATTTTGAGTGTAACTCTAGATCTAAAAGAACTTTACAAATTATTCAATACGGAGAAAATTTGTGAATTGTTAATAAAATTTTATCTAAATGTTTTTACATAATAGGAAAAGTTGTATCTTAGAATACAAACTCATCATTATGAATTTGATGTTTCATTTCATTTTGAAATGTGAAATTTATCAAAAGTTTCGAAGCTATGTTCAGGATTATTGAAAACAAGAAAATATTTGATTTATTTCTTGATTGATCATTTAATTCGATTGGTATTAACTCTGTCTGTTTCAACTACTTCAACTAAGAGATCTTTTTCAATTATAAAGATCGTGAAAAATAGATTCAAAAATAAGATGAAAGTTGAATTTTTAGTTAATTGTTTAATTACCTACATTTAGAGAAGGATTGTTGAGAAATTTGGTATAAATTTTATCATTGATGAATTTTATGACATGAAGGAATGAAATAGACAACTTAAATAAAAAATATCATTTATTTAATTTATTGTGATTTAATTTTTATTAAATTTTATTTCCTTTCGATCCCTCTTCCTTGAATTCTGGATTCGTCCCTAATTGTGCATTCGATGATGGAGTTTTTGTGGAGGTGGTTTGCGGTGTCCGTCATGGTGGGTGTTTGTTGCGGTGAGAGGCGGGGCATCACCATATATTGGTTTGAAGAAGGTGGCCTACTATTCATGCCTTTTTCAAAAATACACGGTTCATGTTTTATTTTCTGAATTTAAAATATATTTTATGATATTTTGTGAAAAAGTAAAAAGCAATCAAAATTGTTGTTTTCTGTAACACCTTCCTGGGTCTTACATTTTGTGAAAAAGTAAAAATAAATCAAAATTGAAAGTGGTAAAGGAAAATGTGTGAAAGATGCGATGAAAATAGATGAAAGAGTAGGTATATGTAATTTAATTTTTATTTAAAAGCAATTCATCAACATTTTTCTAAAATTAATTTAAAATCATCAAATATTTATTTTATATTATTTTTAATTACAAGGGCAATTTTTTAATCTTCAATTTTTATCTATTAATTTTTTTTATCCAAATCATTTACAAACTTTGATAAATTTTACCTTCAAATCTATTCACTTTTACCTCTAAATTTCTCAAAATAAATAATACAAACTTTATCTTCAAATCCTCCAAAATTTATCCACTAACCTCACCTCCATCTTCCAAAGTGAAAAACAGTAAGTCCTACAAAGATAAAAAAGAAAATATAAGTGATTTTGCGTTAGTGTTTTAATGTGTTGCCATTTCCAACTCTCTTTTGATGACATGAACTTACACATAATGAGACAAATTGTTGGCTTGGGCTCCCAATTACATGTTTGAAAAATTCAATCTAGTCAAAAGTCCATCACATATTCACTGATTTCCTTCCGTAAAATTGTGATTTCCGTTTCATTAACAATTGGATCCGATTGAAAAGGTTTGTAATATAAGATTCTTCCTTTTGATCGCTAAGATCGTGAATTAGATGTTTAAGGTTAGAGAAATTAGTTTCACACTATTGTTTTATTTTAGGTTTTTCTTTGTTCTTCGCATTATTATTTTAATGTATTAGGTGGTTATAGACATTTGTTTATATTTTTGATTTGATTCTATTGTACCTATATTTGATAATAGAACCTGATTTATTGGTTTATGTTCGTAGGTTTTTATTTCTTACATTGAGAGGATTTTTTCAAATTAAAAGCATTTGTGTTCTCTTATAATTATTGTTTTCATTTTCTTTTATTGTTCCTCCTCATATTATTATTGCAAATTTGAGAGAATTATTTCTACTGCATAAATTTTTTGTTATTGTTTCTTGTCACTAAAAATAAGGGATAGATTGCTATTTGCAGTCATAAATAGTAAATTCCTTATTAAATTCTAGTAACATTTTGCTATATAATAAATGAACAATAGATAATTTTTTTCCCTAGTCGATTAATTATAAAATGTTCTGTTGAGATGAAAAATTATTATCAGTACGAGAACATCATTAAATAATAATCCATTTTAGATAAAAATAATAATTAGTCATTATTATTAACTTATATATCATTTTATAAAAAAATTATAAATATTTAAAATAATCTCTATTATAAATAAAAAATTATAATTGATATATAAATTAAAATTTAAATAGATTTTTAATATTAGTTAACGATGTATTTTAGTCACCAAGAAATTAATATCTAAATAAATCTTTAATTTAAAAATAGAAACTAATTTAGAATGAATAACAATGATAAATAGTTAAAACCTTAATTAGGGTATATTTTTCTTTGCTTGGGTCGTCTTTTGACCCACTTTAATATATATTTTTTAGTCTTTAGACAAGATATTAGAGTAACAGATAAAAATCGTAGTGTATAAACGCATTTTTCAGCAATGAATACTATCTTCTTTTTTCCTAAAGTATAACGTAGGAGTTTGAGTGAGTGATGAAAGTTGAGTTGATTATGATCTAGAAGCAACGTAAGACAAAGGTCAAAAGGAAAATCCAACACTTTAATAATTCATACCAAGTTCTAAATGAATTATTTTCAAATAATAAACCCATTTTTATCTTATGCTTCATCCTTATTCTTAATCATAATATCATAATATGTGATTACCATTCAATATTAAGCATAAACTTTTGAAAAAGAAAAAACCTAAACCCTAGCATTCAAATCACAACACCATCTTTTGCGTTACGACCTTAGCTTTTGAGACAAGTGGAGCGTGTGTGAGTGCGACTATGATCACATCAAAAACATCTATCTATTATCACATGACATGAAAATCAACAAATTCTTGGTTTCACAAATTTGTTAAGGATTGAGATGGTGCCATGCATATGCATTGAAAACAACCTTGTCTTGAAATTTTGCAAAATCATTCACCAAATGTGAAAAGGGAACCACCCATGATCCATCAATCAGAGAGACAAAGCATCATCCACGATTTTAGATATAGTTTGTCCTCTTCCGTCGCCAGCTATATATGAACATGGTTCCTTGCTTCTCATAAAAATACAAATTAGGTTTACACGTACAATACACTTCCTTCATCAATATTTTGGTGTTCCCTCTTTTGTTTCCTACTTCCAAGACCATGTTAAATGTGACTGGATAATCATCCATTCCTCTATTCTATCACAAACTTCCAAGAAACACCAAACACATATACTTTAGCCTCATTATTTTTCTTTCAGATAAATTAGTGTATTTTACTTTTTCTTTTGTGGTTTTAGTTTCTTTATTTTTTCCACACTTTATTACTTTTTCATATGTTTATTCTTTTCATTATTATGGTCATTTTACATGTGTTTTTACTTTTTAGCTTATTAAATTATTTCCTGGTATGAGTATATTAGGTTTGAAACTTTAGATCAAAATAAATAAGAATTGAACTATCTTTGAGCATTTTTTAAATATATACGCAAACAAAAATCGAAAAAAACAACTAGGGAGAACGCAATCTCAAACTACGAATTAAATAAAGTTAAAAAGTATAATTTAACCATTTTCTTCCAAATAAAATCGTGTTAGACATCAATTATTTATCATTATTTAAAAATTTATTAAAAATAAAAAGTAAAGTATAGGCAAACTATATGTATTATAAAAATAATCTAAATAAATATATGTAGGTAAAACATTAAATCACTTATATTGTTCTTTTTGAATTAAAGCTAAATTGTCTAACTTATTAGCACAATGATTTCCTTCACACAAAAACTTGAGTAACTTTGAATTGCATATGCTTACAAAAGTGCAAACACCAACATCATCTCCCTCTAAGACTCCAAGAAATCACTTGTTGATCAAAAAAGCCAAGATAGACGGAAGAAAAATCAATTTTCAACCAAAGCTTTTGAAAGTCCCCCTTCAAGCATGCTCTAAAGCATAAGTGATCTTTAGAAACTCAACATAAATAGAAGTTTGTATCCTTAAAAAAAGGAGAAAAACTACTTAATATTCATCTCGACTTCCTCTAAAAGCACTAGCACATGAAGTCAAACTAGAACAACTCTTAATTGCACCATCAATATTCACCTAAAGCCAATTGACAGATGAAACTTGTCCTATTACGTCCAAAAGTAAAATCATCCTACCTTCCCTAATTTGAATATTGAAAATTTTCAGCACAAAAAACATCAAAGATAGTATTACTCATATGCTTCTAAGGTTTATTCCCAGCCATACACACTAACTCCTTAATTTGAAAAAATAGTAGAAGAAAACACAATTGGATCTTGAAATCTATTATGTTTCTCGTCTCTAAATCACCCAAATATAATTGCCGTAATGATTATCATTTTAATAATTTTAAGCAATGTAAATCCTGACAATTTTGAATATATTTGATTTTGTGTTTGTAAATTTTGTCTCTAATGCAAATTTGATTCCTTGAAAATAATTTTTCTTTCGTGAAAGTCCTTTTTACTATAGCTAGATCATCTCAACAACTCCCTAGATTTCAACTTACTTTTAACAATTGTAACAATTTAAGATAGCATTCTCAAAATAAATTTGAAACTCCAAATATAAATAGATAAATTATACTTTTTTGGTGGGAAAAATAATAAAATCACTATTACTATAAATAATAATATTTTCATAATTTTATTATAATTTTAAAAAAACAATTATTTAAAGGATAAAATTGAAAATAAAATATGTATAATAAAAAAATCGCATATATATATATATATATATATATAATAATAATAATAATAATAGCAAGATAATCATTAATTAAAATTTAAGTGTAAATTTCCACTAAGATAAGAATCAAATAGTAGTATATTCACTCCAATAAAACCTTAAATGAATTTTTAAATAATAACGCACATTAAAATGTAACATCATTAGAGTCCGTTAATTCAACTTTAATAAGCTATAAAAGATTAAATTCTGGAAATAAATATTAAAAAGTGTAAAATTATTTTAATATTAATTTTATATTATGTGAAAGATAAATATTAGTTAAGTCACTACAAGAATAAAATCAACTTTGTCAACTCTAAGTCAATTACTAACCTTTTCGTAAAAGATAGTACTTGTGTTAACAATGTCAACTTAGCATTCGAAACCTTAGCCAATTTCAATCCATTACATTACTAACATCTTGTAGTTTTTTTAATAAGTAAAATTATGTGCTATTATTTCACTAGTGTGGATATAACTAAGACTAATTAAAACAAATATTGAAAATAGAGGTGGCTAGTGTCGACGTAATTAATAATACTGTTTCAAATATATATATATATATATATATATATATATATATATATATATATATATATATATATATATATATATTCAACTTAATGTTGACCAGACAACACTAATTTTATTTATTTTATTATTGACTTAAGTTAGATGATCCTTGTTTATATATTATAAATTTGTGTTATGGTGATAATAAATAAAAAATTATATTATTTTAATAATAACGTTAACTTTTTTTACGTGATAAATGGTGTTGTAGACTAACATTTGAGTTAAAATATATCAAGTGATGTGAGCAATTAATATTAGTCTAGAATACCGTTTAACACATAAAAAAAGTTGTTATTGGAGTAAAAAGACTATATTCATTAATTTTTTAAGTTTAGAGACCAAAATATATTAAAGTGTGGAACATTGACAAATTTCAGTTTTACATCAAAACTTAGAAACTAAAAATATATTTAACCATAATATTTTATGGTGTGTTTTGAAAACTAATTGTAAACATTCTGGATCATATAAACTCAATTTGTTATATTTATTAAACTCTTAAATTAAATAAGTTAAGGGTTTAGTTATGGTTTTTAACTCCTAAAATTTAGAGTGATTTTGTTTTGATCCTTCAAATTTTGAGAAAAATACATAAGTAGAAAAAATCTTATATGTAGTTTAATACATCTAAGAAACCAAAGAAACTTATTTTTAATTTCAAGAATTAGAAAAAAGATTTGCTATGAATTTTGAATACCAAAACATTGGTGAATGGAGTTTGAGTAGGAGGTGATCCATGATGTTGTGAGAATAAATATAAATATAATAAATTTTGGGCACAATATGGTTGAAGAAGAGAAAAGGAAATGAAGGATGAGAAAAAGGAGAATTGAAGAGTGAAAGAAAGAAGAAAAGTAGGTATGTGTACTAGAGGGTTTGATTTTTGACCTCACAACCTCGTCTTGTTTAATCACTCTTCTTCTTCCTTAATTATGTGCACAAGCTTGGTTCATTCAATGGTGATTAATGGCTACATTATTGGGCCTTTGGGGTGGTGAATCTTGATAATGACAACATACATATATAATAATTCTTCATTATTTGTTGCTTTTGTGTGAGAAGTTATGAGTTTGATTGCATGCGGAGGGAACCTCTCCTTTTCATTTGATTTACTTTTGAGATTCACCACTAGTCACTAACAGGGGTAGGAAGGCAAAAAGTTTTTTTTTTTTTTTTATTAATTTTGAGATGAATTTAATTTAATTTTTCAATTTAAAAAAAAAAAAAATTTTAGTTTCTCATATGTGAATCATGATTTTTTTTTTAAAATGATAATTTGGAGAATTAAACTAAAAACTAATATGTATCATAAAAATAACATAAACATATTTATTTCCGATAATTACTCTATTAATTAACATATAAACAAGATCAACGTAAAGATAAACTAATAAAACATAAAAACTCCAACATCAAAGAAAACTTATGACCACTGTCTAATGACAACCACATAATAACACAGTGAAATATTAACACAACCCTCGCAATACTCTACCGTAAAAATATAAGAAAAATCAAAGAAAAACTTAAAAAATATAAGAAAATGACTTGGGATGAATAAAATCATAAACTTATATTTATTATATAGACACTAACACTTTCTCCTTTATTTATCTTAGGTGATGTGAGACTTTTTAAGATGTATTATTTTCATTAATTCAATGATCTTCTCACCCTAGATCCATTTTAATAATTTTTTTTAAAATTTAATTTAGAATATAATTATATAATTTTTTTATAAGCAAAAATGCAATAAGTTTCCCTCTTAATTACAATTAATCTAAGAAAGTTAACAACAAAAATTAGATAAAGATAAGATAATTTTTAAAAGGTTTAATTAAATTTTTATTAAGTGAACTCTCGAAACACTCTAATGCGCGAATATAAGAAGAGTCAAAATTAAATTTAAAATATATTTGACTTGTGATGACTAAAATCATAAACTTATAGTTCATTATATAGTTACTAACACTCAACTCTCTTTTATTGTAGGTGATGTGAGACTTCATCTCCTCTAAATGTATTTTTTAAAAGTTAATTTAAAATATATTTAAATTAATTTTTTTATAAGAAAAAAAAGTTTCCATCATGATTATAATTTTCAAATAAAGATAAGATAATTTTTAAAAGGTTTAATTAGATTTTAATTACTAAGTAAATTTATATATTTTTAGTTAAATCTATATTAAAAAAATTTAGTATTAACAAGATGATGTTATTGTTAGTTTGGTCCTTTCATTTTCAACTCACCAATTAATTTTTTTTATCTTTTCTAATATCTTTTGTTACCTTCTTTCTAAGAACGAGTTTATTGATGAGTCAGAAAAAATTAAAGAAAAAATACATTAATTGACAAGTTATAAGAAAAAATGAAAATAATAATCATGTCATCACATTTACGATCAAATCAAAGAGCAAGATACATAAATGAAAACGAAAAAATATTTTGAAAACGTAAAAATAATTAATAGTACTTAAAACTGAATTAAACATTTGTTTAAAATTATCTCATGTATAAATTATGTTTTAACTCGTAGTATTAGTTCCAATCTTTTTTTTTTCTTTTAAGTCTGTTTTCATGCGAAGAAATACCGTAGTAGGAGAATGGAGAGCGATGAATAGAGAGAGAAATCATTGTTCTTTTTTGGGAAAAGACAGCAATGAAAATGTGAATAATTGCGAGATTAATCGATCTCTTTTTTTTGAAGAGATTTGAGAGATAAATATGACAAATTACCACAGTATCCTTATTGTCCATATTATTATAAGTGTAAAAAATCACGTCGCTGCTGCACTCATAGGCATGGGCTTGAGGTCTGCGAACAAGATTCTTGATGCACACATTTGTATCTGGTTCTAACTTTTCACTTACCACATTTGTATCCGGTTACAAATGGTTCAGTATCCAGATACATGTTACTTGTATTCGATTCCACACTATATTTGTATCCAATGTTTATTTTTTTTTAAATTAAATATTAAATTTTCTACATCAAATATATTTTAATATTATTTTTTTCAATTCATAAATATTTATAATATTTTTAGTTATGATAATAACATATGAAAAACTAATTATAATTTATCTAAATATCATTTAATTATACTTTTTTAACACCAAGGACAATTAGGTCATTCTACATTTTCATCTATTAAATTTAATTTTTTTAATCACATCAGTCAAATATTTCACAAACTTTCACAAAAATTACTCTTAAGTCCACTCCACTATCACTCTCAAATCCATAAAAAAGAACAACATAAATATCACCTTCTAATAAACTCAAATCGATCCTCTCCTTCTCCTTCTCCCTCAAATCATCACCCGCATAAAAACACATCCTTAAATAATGTCAAAGGTGTCAACATGCATTAAAATCTAAAGACATTCATCTGAGTCTTTCTTGTGTTTTTATTTCCTTTTTCCATTAACCTTTGAGGGTTTTTTTTTTCTTGATGAAACATACATACCAAAATTCTACTTGCCATAATTGATTTGTGTGGTTATATGTTTCTTCATATTATCTACAAGTTATTCTATGTGAAAAACTGGTTGGAGTGATGACCTAACAAATTATATTGAAGCGTGCAATCAAATGCATTTATTTTAATGCAGCAAGATATAAATATATATGTGTATATTATATTATATTATATATATATATATATATATATATATATATATATATATATATATATATATATATATATTGGTGTGCATCCTTTTTTTCCCTAGAATATCTAAGATTATATTTGAACAAACATGACTTAATTCAACTATATTCATGGTTAGTCTTCAGTAATTATTGAAATGATATAGCTATCAACTTTGAAGAATCACTGCATCATTATAGTCAATATTTTCTCTACCATGATCACATCAAGAGAAAACATACTGCTTTTTTTTTTTTTTAAATATTAGTCACGGAAAGATTATCATTTAAACTTTTGTTTTTTGCTTATAAAATAAAGATATTAATTGTTTTTACCATTGGATTGACATTTTTACTCAATTAAATGAAAGACTACTTACGCATGATGCAGCCAACAAATCATAAAATAATTCTAGTCTTAATCATGTATAAAGAAAAAAAAAATTCTTCAAATAAATACTTAGTAGTGTGTAGATATAAGTTTGAATGGGATTTATTAGGAGAAAAGGATTGAGCCAGGTGTACAGAAAAAAGAAAAACGTTAACATTTGGTATATAGAGAAAAAGAAACATTAATTTAAATAAATGAAATTATATTTTAAGTTAGTTACATATTCTCATCTTTCATAATTTTAACTATACATATATTAAAATTAGTGAATTAAATTTTAAGTTATTCACGAATTTGGATATTTTTAATTAAGTTTATATTAAAAAAATTGTTTAATTTATTATTTAATTTTTTTATATTTTTCAGCTGAATTGTTTATTTTATTTTTCATCAACTAATGTAATATAGTTTTTAATTTACATTGTAATTATTTAGTATCTCCATATAAAAAATTGAAAATGAATTAATTAAATTTTAAGTTCTTTACAAATTTAAGTATTTCAAGTAAATTCTTTTTAAAAAAAAAATTATTTTATTGAACATAAAAAATCTTGAGTGTGTCATTAGAATAACGTCATCATTTAATTATAGTATTAAGTATAGTACCACGTAATAAAACAAATTCTGAAAATTTAATTATTTTTATAAAAAATAATATTATTTTATTTCATAAATTAAGTACTAAAAGTTATGATTATATTTAATTAAATGTTACTTTCTTCTATTACTTAAATAATCTTTTCAAATTCTCTCTGTAAGGCCCTGTTCTTTTTCTGCCTTTAACATAAAGGGTTGCCCCAAATCTGATGGGCCTAAGAGCTGGTCCAAAGGATAAAACTGATCCTAGTCTGAAAAATGTGAACGCTTTCACTCTTTCAGAAACCAGCTGTCATCCCCCTTGCTCTCACAGGACGTTTTGCTAGGGTTTTGTCCCAAGCCTTCTCGAACTAGCTCTGAACCAGTTCTTACTCCACGTAAGTACCCCTTTCTAGATCGTATGAGTTCCATTGCTTTTCCTTTGTATTTCACAGTTAGGGTTTCGTATTAATCCGCCCCTTTGTTTCGTGTACCTTCTGTTTTCAGCTCATTAGTTTGTTCCTAGAGCTGCAGTGCTCGCAGTCGTGCTGTCAAGGTTCTATTAACCCTTTTTCAGGTACGGGAAGTTAGGGTTCGAGTTTAAGTTGTGTTTTTATGTCTGTTCTTGAGCTTACGAATTGTTGTATGGAATAATCATTGTTCTTGGTACGTGAGATGCTTTGTGTGATTGGCTGGGTTGAATGATACATCTGTTGCAAGTGAGGCCAGGGCGAGAGCTGATAATCTCGCCCAGGCGAGTCGGACTTGCCTAAGCGAGTCTGGCAGAGGCTCACCCAAGCCTTTTTCGCCAAAGGTCGCCCAGGTGGCCAGCTCATTATTTTTGAGCGAGCAAACAACTCGCCTAGGCGAGAGGGGTCTCGCCTAAGCGAGATCCCGCGTTGTTTCCTGTTCCTGTTTTTGAGCCCTCGCCTAGGCGAAGGGGGACTCGCCTGAAATGTATATATATATAATGGATTGCCATGTATGTGTAACAAAAATTCATGAAATGTATGATGGATATCGTGGGAGCTTGGCATGTGAACTTAATGAGTGAGTTGGAATTTATGAGACATGGTAATGATATGAGATGAGGCCCTATACTCATGGGGTGGTAATGATCAGTGGTATGGATTCAACATGTGGTACGAATGAGGTATTATATTTTTAGAGGTTGACATGGAATTGTAAACATGATTGGTATTCTCTCATTGTTGATTTATGATTGTTGGGTCCGTATCAGTGTGTAATTCCCTGGAGCCTCTAGGTGAGACTTCTGGGGTTGCACTTCAGTGGTCGGGACGTAATTCCATGGCCCTTGTTAGTGGGTGTCTATGGTGGTGCCCCATCTGTATAACTAGGTAAGGATTCAAGGTAAGGTTGTATCCTGACGCTCTAAGGGGTCAGTTAGTCTCATCTAGAGCGGACTGACTCCTGTGGTGAGAGTAGCAGGAGGCCTGAAATTTATTAAGGGCTAACCTTGTGGTGAGGGAAAACGGATTCATTGTAACACTTATAACACATAGCTCGGAGGTGAGCAGCTCGGGGGTGAGCAGAGGTATCCACCACAAGTGCAAGCATCCGCTGAATCCGACCAGGTTATACATATCCGGATGAGTCGAGTCGAGTCGTAGTGTATTGATTGAAAAGTCATAACATGCTTGTTTGTTGTATGGATATTGGATGGTGAAAGTATATTTGACTGTATGATGAAAATGTTGTTGGCTCTAGCTTACCCTGTTTGTTGTATGGTTGTCTTGTATGTGGCTCTTCTTTCTTGCGATGATCATC
>Ga0214542_1011452_pt1 | contig 12132 bp, 13 predicted proteins | sample CNSS1metaG_FD_160096 | JGI IMG/M metagenome (GOLD analysis project Ga0214542, IMG submission 160096) | Root nodule microbial communities from cowpea collected in UCLA plant growth center, Los Angeles, California, USA - CNSS1 | ecosystem: Host-associated > Plants > Roots > Nodule | place: USA...
GATCGACGCCCCCTATCTGAAGGTCCGGCGCGGCGGTCGCATCGTCTCCGTCGCCGTCATCATCGCCGTCGGCGTCAACACCGACGGTCGGCGCGAGGTCTTGGGCATGGAGATCGGCACGTCCGAGGCCGAGCCGATCTGGACTGAGTTCCTGCGCAAGCTGACGCGACGGGGTCTCAGAGGCGTCAAGCTGGTCGTCTCCGATGCCCATGAAGGGATAAAGGCCGCAGTCTCAAAGGTTCTATCGGCCACCTGGCAGAGGTGCCGGGTGGGGCTGTTGAAGAAGTGCTATGTATCTGATTCAATTGAGCAGTCGTTGATTCTCTGGAGCCTCCACGATGCTCGGCCGTAAGGAACGCGATCAGCTTGAACTGTACATGTGCGGCTCGCTTCGGGATCTGGTCCCTGACGATCACGTATTGGTAAAGGTCGATCGAGTTCTCGACCTCTCCTGGCTACACGAGGAGGTGGCTGAGCTTTATGCGGCGGGCTTCGGCCGACCCGGCATCGACCCGGAAGTAGCAGTCCGGCTGATGCTTGCAGGCTTTCTTCTCGGAATTGTCCATGACCGTCGGCTGATGCGCGAGGCTCAGGTAAACATCGCTATTCGCTGGTTTATCGGCTTCGGTCTGCACGAAGCTCTCCCGGACCATTCGTCGTTGACCCGTATCCGTCAGCGCTGGGGTGCAGAACGTTTCCGAACTATCTTTGAGCGGACGGTAAAGGTCTGCGTAGCGGCCAAAATCGCCAAGGGTGAGGTCGTTCATGTCGACGCCTCACTCATTCGGGCCGACGTCAGTTGGGAAAGTCTTGCGGTCCGCCATATAGATGCGGTCACCGACGCCAACGAAGCCGCTGAGAGCGAACGAAAAAGCCGCAAAACAGGCAAATACAAGAAAGTCTGCGTCACCGACCCTGACGCGTCCATGGCGACCAACGGGCGTAATCGGAGACTGGAGCCGGCCTACAAGCAACATGCCGTGGTGGACGATGCTTGCGGCGTAATTTTAGATGTGGAGGTCACCACAGGCGAGATTAATGAGGGGCAAGTCATACTCGGTCGCCTCGACGCGGTCGCCGCGATGACCGGCACGACAATCAAAACGGCAACGGCCGACGCCGGCTATGCGTACGCTAAGGTGTTCGCAGGTATGGAGCAACGCGCGATCGAAGCGGTTATTCCGGCAAAGGCAGAGCCAATCCGTAGCCCTGTGCCTATGCGCCGCTTTCGTTATGACGCCAAGCACGACACCCTTAAATGTCCGCGTGGCAAGATGCTGAAGGCGGGCCGTGCCGTTAAACATGGGCGCTTCTTTACATCTCGCGCGGCCGACTGTCGGCACTGCGATCTGGCGCGACTTTGCCTTTCCAATGGCCGTGTGAACAAGGCGGTAGTGCTCGGCGATGACTATCCGGCACTCCTGCGAGCGCGTCGCCGAAGAGAACGATGGTCGGACGAGGACCGAGCTTTGTACCAGCGTCACCGCTGGCGCTCAGAGGGATATCACGGCGAAGCGAAGACTTGGCACGGGCTATCGAGAGCGATCCGGCGCGGCCTCATAAATATGAGAATCCAAGCCTATCTGACGGCCGCGGCGGTCAACTTGAAACGACTGGCGGGTGCTTTTCTGTCAATTTTGCTGTTCGTGTACAGCCAAGAAGCTACCAGTTCAGCCCGACATCCCTTCAGGCAAAGGAAAGTTTTTGGAATCGGCTTGTCGGTGGCTTCCGCATAGCTCCGCCGACGATTGGTTCTTCAACAGCCCCCGGGTCCACTTCATGAGAAACGCCCTGGCCCACGCCGGAAAGAGCGGCCGACGGGTGGTCTCCGCCTTCATCGCCACCGCCTTTGCTCAGGATACATCGGAGGCGGCGAGCACCCAGTGGCGCAACGTCGCCGACCAGATCGGGTCGAAAGTGCCGAAGCTCGCCGCCATCATGGACGATGCCGGAGGGGATGTGCTCGCGTACATGACCTTCCCGAAAGAGCACCGGGCCAAGCTGCATTCGACAAATCCGATCGAACGTCTCAACGGCGAAATCAAGCGACGGACTGAGGTCGTTGCATCTTTCCCAACGACGAAGCCATCGTCCGTCTGGTCGGCGCATTGCCTGAGGGAACGCCCCGTGAGTTCCTCGTAACGGTCGCGGTACTCCTTCGAAGCCTGGCTCTCTGATGGCTCGGGAACCGGCATGCCGAGCAGGTCACGGCAATGGACGAGCTTTTGTTCGCGATAGCGATTGCCAAGGAAACCGTAATGGCGGATGCGATGGAAGCCCTCGGGCAGGACATGTAACAGAAAGCGGCGGATGAACTCGTCGGCCGACACGCTCATGACCTTTTGCCGATCGCCGTGCCGATAATCCTTCCAACGGAAGCGCACAGCGCCATCCTCGATATCGACCAGGCGGTTGTTGGAGATGGCGACGCGGTGCGTGTAGCGGCCGACGTAGTCGAGAACCTGTTCGGGCCCGGCGAATGGTGGCTTGGGGTAGACCACCCAATCGGCCTTTCGCAGTGGTGCCAGATAGCGCCGGAACGCTTTGCGTTCGCTCAGCGCTCGCAAGTCGGAGGAGAACTGCAGCTTGCCAGCGTTGAAGGCATTCTCCAGGTGCTGCAGAAGCAAGCGTCGGAACAGGCGAGAGAGCACACGGACCGGCAGGAAGAAGCCCGGCTTGCAGGCGATCCATCGGGTGCCGTCTGGCGAGAATCCGCCCCCCGGAACGGCGCAGTGCATGTGCGGGTGGTGCAGTAGATTTTGCCCCCAGGTGTGCAGTACGGCGAAGAAGCCGATCTTGGCGCCGAGATGTTTGGGATCGGCGGCGATGGTGCGCGGCGTCTCGGCGGTGGCGCGGAACAGCAGACCGTAGACGAGCGCCTTGTTCTGATAGACGATGGCGGCAATGGCCTCCGGCAGCGCGAAGACGACGTGGAAGTACTGCGTGTCGAGAAGCTCGGCGCGACGATCCTCCAGCCATTGCGCACGGGCCAGCGATTGGCAGCAATGCCGGTTGCGGCAGCTGTTGAAGGCGATGCGCCGGTGACCGCATTGATCGCACGCTTCGACGTGCCCACGAGCGCAGCGGTGCGGCACAATTCGATCGCCGTCATGACTCGGCGCTGACCAGTCGACAGCGATGTGTGCTGGGCACGATAGGCCTCGCCGTAGCGATGGAAGATGTCCGCCACTTCCGGCCCCGAACGGATCATCGGGAGCTCAGAAATACTCAGGTTTGGCGGGCGGCGGCAAGGAGGGCACTGGACGTGGCAAAAGCTCGAAGGGGCTCGCCGCAGCGCAGACCTTGTTGGTGGCGATGCGTAGGTAATGGGCGGTGGTCGCGAGGCTGCCGTGACCGAGCAACAATTGAATGGTGCGTACGTCGGCGCCGGCCTCGAGGAGGTGGACGGCGAAGGAGTGCCGCAAACTGTGCGGCGTCACCGGTTTGGACAAGCGGGAGAGATCGTGCGCTTTCGCGCAGGCCTGCCCCACCGCATCCTGGTGATCGGCTGGTCGGCGCGATCGCCAGGGAAGAGCCACGCCTTTGGCCGCCGCATCCTCCAATAATCGCGCAGGATCTCCAGGAGCTTGGGCGTCAACATCACATAGCGGTCCTTCTGGCCTTTCCCCTGCTCGACACGGACGACCATTCTCTGGCTGTCGATGTCCGTGGGCTTCAGGTGCACCGCTTCCGAAATGCGTAGGCCGGCGGCATAGCACGTCGTCAGGATCGCGTGGTGTTTGAGATCGAGCACGCAGCCGAGAAAATGCTGCACTTCATCCGGACTGAGTATGATCGGCAGTTTCTGTGGCTTCTTGGGAAGCAGCAGGACCTCTTCAGGTACCCAGTCCCTCTCGAGCCTCACATGGAAGAGAAAGCGCAGCGCCGAAATGGCGATGTGGATCGAGCCGGGGGTCAGCTTCTTCTCGTTGGCCAGATAGACCTGATAGGTCCGAATATCTTTGCGGCCGAGCAAGCCCGGCGACTTGCCGAAGTATCGTTCAAACAGCGACACCTGTTGCAGATACGAGAGTTGGGTATTGAGCGAAAGATTGCGCAGCTGCATGTCCTCGCTCATGCGCTGGCGAAGTGGGGTCATGATGAGCTCCTCTGTCCGATGGAATAGGCTGCAAAACAGCCGTCCCATCCTCGCGCAGTTGGGGCTCCTACTGAATACCTGACCTCCTTACCGCCCTCGCGTAGCGGAGCGGGTTAGTCCAATGAAGTAATGCTCACTCTCCATTCTTTCACGTAAGGCTTCACATAGGATGGCGGCATCAGCCGCGCGTCATGCCCCATCTCCTGAAGCCTGCATTCCCAGTCGTGCGAACCTGCGCAAGCCTCCATGCCAATCAGGCATCGCGGACGCTTTTGGAAAAACGCGAGTAACTGGCTGCGGCGAAGCTGGCGACGCACGAGAACCCGACCGTTCTCATCTACACCATGGATCTGGAAGGCGCTCTTTGCGAGATCGATACCAACTGTGGCAAGCTCGGACATGGGTGCCTCCTCTAAGCAGGACAATGACAGACCGACTATAGCGCAATGCGACGCCGGGAGCAGGAGCCATCCACACCATCAACCGAAATGGCCTTTGCCGAGCTGAAAGCCCATCTGAGGCAAAAGCCGTCCGCAGCATCGACGCCCTATGGAAAACCATTGGCGACATTTGTGCTTTGTTCTCCCCAGCCGAATGCAGAACCGCTGGTTATGGGTTCACTTGAGCATCCGTTGCTCTAAAATGACAGTTCAGTTCAGAGATCGATGATCGGTAGGTCGATGTAACATCCCGCGGAGCCATGGTGAAACGTAAGGACAGGCGGCTCTCCATCGGCGGGCACATTTGCAAAAGTCGTCCTGTCACTACCCCCGAGGCAAACCCTTAAACAGTAGCCAGCGGGGATAAGGGCGGAGATCGGCTGCAATGTAAAGTCCAGGTTGGCGACCTCGCCAGGAATGAGCGGTTCGGAATCGCGGCTCAGGTAGCTGTGCTGCGGCCCGAGCGAGTTGAAGGGTGAGTCGTGCCACACTTTCCGGTGCAGGGCACGCAATTGCCCTTCCGTAAGATAGCGGGATACACCGTCCGGGCTCACCGTTTCAAGGTAGACGAAAAAGTTACCGTCCTCGCGAGTGGATGTAATGCTTAGGTGGACGACAGGATGGCCGGTGATCTCCAGGTCGTGCGTCAGAGGTTCACTCGTGTATACGAGACGGGCGGCGTCAAACTGTCGCCTGTCTCCGTAGTCCACCTTTGTGGCCGAACTGCCGGTCCAGCGGTTGCAGGGAACATCCCGCGCCTCCGGGTCTACCTGAAGTGTGTTGGAACCGATCTCGTCGCGTGATGAACTCAGGCTGAAGTCACCTGCCATGTACCACCGTTGGCGAAGGGCCCTCGGCGGCCATGAGCGGGTCGATTTCCATGCGCCTTCGCCTAAAGTATAGTAATGAAGGGTCTTCTCACGTTTGCCGTGGGCCTCGATATTGAAGCAGGCGTTGGCGAAGCGGATGTCGTTTGCCTGCTGCGTCGGCGTCGCGGGAAGGATCACGTCACCGGTGGCACGGAGAGGGTCGTAAGGCTTGTCACCGCCATGGTTCCATGGGCCAATGATCACGTTCATTGGATTTGATTGTCGCAGAAAGCGACGAATCGCCCCTTGCGCCGTACCACCGTCGAACCAGCCGGCCCAGTTTTGAGTAGGGATACCTGAGCGTTCAATTCGGTCAGCTACCTCCTGAGTACTCCAGTCGAGCATTGAGGCTCCACCCCAAGTCGAGGGACGATTATCCTTGAAGGTAATCTGCCGGAATCCCTCCCATACGGATGGCACGCGTTCGCGATCGCGCAAAACTTCATCAAGGTTAGATTCCCCGTCTGATCCTACTGGACGCACGCCCGGCGAGCGCGCTCCGTCAGGTAGAAGCCTTATATTGCGGTCGAGATTCTTGACGCCGGTGGCCCAGTCCCGCCCCATTACGAGGTTGGGAATACCGCCGGGGAAATAGTAGTCTTCATAAGGGTCGTAGTCTGCAAACCGCGGTATTATACCCTTTAGCGCCGGATGATTTCGCTCTGCCATCCAATCCGCTGTGTTGGCTGTGTAGGAAAGGCCATAGCCGATCACTTGGCCCGTGGACCATGGTTGTGCGACGATCCAGTCGAGTACTTCCGAAAAATCAAGAGTCTCGGGGCGCGCACGGTGATGAGGCCACACCCCGTAGGACGCGCCAGTGCCGCGAACATCTCCGACGACGACGGCATATCCGCGCGCCGCGAATAACTCGGCATAGTCGTTAGTCGGACGACCTTTAATCCCTCGCCAGTAGCGCGTCATGATCAGGATCGTGTCGCGCTTGCTCGTTGCATCCTCGTCCATTGGGCGAACGATATCCAAAGCAATCTTTACACCATCACGCATGGTTACATATGCCGACTCTACTGGCCCAAGCTTGTGCGTTTCCCCGGCAGTACCTTCTAGATCAAGCTTTAGGATCAAGTTCGACGGTTGCGGACCTGAGAGGCTCATTCGTTTCTCCTTCGAAGCAAGTGCTATATTACCTTAAGCCGATATCTCTGCCGTCGATCACACGAGCCACTGTCAACCGAGGCGTTCGGAGGCATAGCTGCCGGGACTTGGTGGAAAAACGACGGTGCGGTTTCCGTTGATGAATATCGGCGAGCACCTGCGCCTCTACGTCGCGGCCTAGCGAAGTATAATCTCCCGCGGACTTCCCATGAGTGATCCTCACCTTGTCCTGCTCGATGATGGGTCCCTCGTCGAGATCGGCCGTCACGTAATCCGCGCTCGCACCAATCAGTTTCACCCCGCGCTGGTAGGCCTGCATGTAGCGGGCTAGCACGATCAGTTCGGTGCCGGTACTTTCAACGATCTCCATCAGTTGCGCTTCTGCTTGCACCTTGTTGTCCTTCGTTACCCGAATGTGGTGGAAGGGGATGTCGTTGTTGACAACGAACTTCTGATAATCGAGGTTGTTCGACACGACGCCGATGATGTCGATCGGAAGCGCGCCAATGTTGCGGCGGTAAATCAGGTCGTTGAGGCAGTGGCCGAAGCGGGAGACCGTCAACAACACCTTCATGCGCTCAGCCGCGTCAAAAATTTCCCAGACCATTCCGAGTTTATCGGCGATCGGCTTTAGGCCTTCACTCAGCGCGCCGCGTTCGGCTCCGGTTTCTGACCGGAAGCTCACCCGCATAAAGAATTTACCGGTATCGAGATCGTGGAACTGTGACGAGTCGATTATGTTGCAACCATAATCGGCCAAGAAGGTGGAGATAGCAGCGATCATGCCGCGCGCCGTTTCATAGGACACTATCAAGACATAATGCTTCATGCTCTGTCCAACCACTTTAACGTCATTCTGTCGGATATTTGCAAGCTCTCGTGCAGCGCGGGCAACACCTCAAAGAGGTCGGCGACGAGGCCGTAGTCGGCAACCTGGAAGATCGGTGCCTCCTCGTCCTTGTTGATCGCGACGATCACCTTCGAATCTTTCATGCCGGCGAGATGCTGGATGGCGCCGGAGATGCCGCAGGCGATGTAGAGGTCGGGCGCGACCACCTTGCCGGTCTGGCCGACCTGCCAATCGTTCGGCGCATAGCCGGCATCGACGGCGGCGCGGCTGGCGCCGACGGCGGCACCGAGCTCGTCGGCAACCGGCAGTATCACTTCCTTGAACTTTTCCGACGAGCCGAGCGCCCGGCCGCCGGAGATGATGATCTTCGCCGAGGTCAGTTCCGGCCGGTCAGAGGACGACAGCGCATCGGAAACGTGGCTGGAAAGGCCGGGATTGGCGGCGGCCGTAACCGTCTCGATCGGCGCCGAGCCGCCTTCTTGAGCGGCGGCGAAAGAGGCGGTGCGGACGGTGATCACTTTCTTCGCTTCGGTCGTCTGCACCGTCTGGATGCGTTGCCGGCATAGATCGGCCGCTTGAAGGTGTCACTGGAAACCACCTCGATGATTTCCGACACCTGCGAGACGTCGAGCAGCGCTGCGACGCGCGGCATGACGTTCTTGCCGACCGAGGTGGCGGCGGCAATGAGCGTATCGTAAGAGCCGGCGAGCGAAACGAGCGTTGCCGCCAGCGGCTCGGCAAGATTGTTGGCAAGGCTTTGATCGTCGACAACCAGCACCTTGGCGACGCCGGCAAGCTTTGCCGTCTGTTCGGCCACGGCCTTGGCGCCGGCGACCAGCACATGCACGTCGCCGCCAATCTTCGTCGCTGCCGTCAGCGCCTTGGCGGTCTGGTCGGAAAGGTTCGTATTGTCGTGGTCAGCCAGAAGCAGAATGGCCATGAGTAGTGTCTCCCTTTCCTGATGTTATAGAACGCCGGCTTCGGTCTTGAGCTTTTCGACGAGTTCGGCAACCGACTTAACCTTGACGCCGGCCTTGCGGCCCGACGGCTCTTCCGTCTTCAAGACCTTCAGCCGCGCCGTCTGCCGCCTCACGGATCTAGATCCGCACGCCTTAGTGCTTCATTCGGGTGCCTTTTGGGTCGAAGAGCGGCCCGACGGCGACAGTCGCGCCAAACATTTGCCGAGCAATGTCGATCTGAACTCGGGTGCCATCCTTCACCGGCTCATGGATGTGCCCGAGTCCCACAGGTTTCCCAATTCTGTAGCCGAAGGCGCAGGAGGAAGTCTGACCGACGATTCGGTCGTCACAATAGATCGGCTCGTGCCCCAACGGCATCGCTGCCTCGTCATCAAAGGTGAGCGAGATTATGTGCACAACTTCACCACGCGCACGCGCAGCTTCCAATGCCTCAGCCCCGATGAACCCACCTCCCTTTCGGACGGCGAAATCCAGCCCCGCAGCAATCGGAGTAATATCACCGTCCAGCTCGTGACCCATGGCGCAGAAGCCTTTCTCGATCCGCATCGAGGTCTGCGCAAACATGCCAGCAGGTTTGGCCCCCGCAGCCACAAGCGCATCATACAATGCTGGCGCATCCTCCGCTCGGCAGGTCAACTCCCACCCTGCCTCTCCGACATAAGACAACCGCGCCGCGCGCACGGCCTTTCCAGCGAGGTGTGCGGTGCCGTGCTTAAAGTATCCGACGTTGTTCAGTTCCGCAGCACCGCACTCGCTGACGATCCGCGCTGCCTCCGGCCCCATTAGTCCAAGGACCGCATAAGCTTCGGTACAGTCTGTGAGAGTGACGTTGTAGTCCTGCGAGTGGCGACGCAGCCACGAAAGGTCACGTTTAATGGCCGTGGTGCCGACAAAGAGGCGGTAATGATCTTGGGCGATACGTTGCGCGGTAAGATCGGATTCGAACGTGCCGCGCTCGTTAAGCATGGCGGTATAGATTACCGAACCAGGCGCTCGTTCCATGTGACCGGCGCAAACGTGAAGCAAGAAGATCTCCGCATCTGGGCCCTCAACCTCAATCTTGCCGAACGGCGATGCGTCAAAGATTGCAGCGCGCTCATGTGCGGCCATGACTTCAGCGCGTACGTTTTCAAACCAATCGGGTCGATCGAAACGCAAAACAGGTCCGTTAGTCTTGCCGAAATAGAGCGGGCGCTCCCAACCGTAAAACTGCCCCAAATGCGCCTGCTCTCCACGAAATTCCTTGTCGAGTGGCAGAGCGCGCAAGTTGCGGGCAGTTTTCAACTGCTTGCCTGGGTAGGCTATATCGTAGTGAGTGCCAAGAATTTCCGGCGCTCGTGCCATCAGATGGTCAAGGTTGTTGAAGACAGGTGCGAAGCGCTTGGCATCGGCTTCGCTGAGGTCATAGGCTGTGTGGCCACGAACGATGCAATTGGCAAGGTTCATCCCCGCCCCACCGCCGGAGGCAATCCCTACCGAATTCATCCCGCAGCCCAAAAACAATCCTCGCGTCTCGGCCGTCTCACCCAGCATGAAGGTGCCGTCAGGCGTGAAGCTTTCCGGGCCGTTCAACAGCATCTTCACCTCGGCTTTCTCAAGCGCCGGCAGGCGATGCAGGGCGTTCGTCATCATTGGCTCGAAATGGTCCCAGTCCTCGGCTAGAAGCCCGAACTCGAAGCTCTCATTCAGTACGCCCGGCGCGATCGGTTTGCCCGTCGGTTCGAAGCAGCCAACGAGCAGTCCGCCCGAATCGTCCCGAATGTAGAGGTGGCTGTCATGATCCGACAAGGTCGGCGTATTGCCCACAATTCCCTCGATGGGTTTGGTCAACAGGTAGAAATGTTCGCACGCAAGCACCGGAACTTCGGCGCCAGCCATTGCGCCCACCTCGCGTGACCAAAGTCCGGTACATAGCGCGATGGCGTCGCACATCACCGTACCCTGCGCGGTCTCGACCCCGCGCACACGCCCGTACTTGGTCAAGATGCCGGTCACACCAGTGCGCTCGAACAGTTTACCGCCGAGCTTCCTTGCAGCCTTCACCAACGCTGCACAAACATCAGACGGAGAGACGCGCCCATCCTCGGGCGACCAAACCGCGCCCAGAACGTCATCCGCATTCATGAGTGGCCATCGCTCCTTCGCCTCTTCGGCGGAGATGGATCGGGCGTTGACACCGTACGAATGTGACAAAGCTTCTTGCCGTCTGATATGAGTAAGGCGGTCAGGATTCGTTGCGATCGAAAGCGATCCCTTCTGTATCCATCCTACCGACTGTCCTGTTTCCTCTTCGAGCTGCGAATAGAGCTCGACCGAATACTGTATCATTCGGGTCAGATTGCGAGAATGCCGCAGCGCCCTGACTTGCGCTGCAGAGTGCCAAGTCGTCCCAGAGGTCAGAGCATTACGCTCCAGCAGGATTGCGTCAGTTACACCCATTTTTGCAAGGTGGTAGAGGGTTGAGCAGCCCATAATGCCGCCACCAATAACGACAACGGACGCATGAGGAGGCAATTTATCGGCCATGTTTTTTCCTGAGCACACAGATTTGGATGACAACGGTCTTGCACAAAAAACATATGCGGTAAATATGTGCACAAAATAACATTTGTTCTGTTTGACCGATGGATGGCGACTATGGATCCCACTTTGAAGACCCGCATCATTTCCGATCTCAAAGAGGGGCTCTCCGCTCTTTCCCGTGGATTGCGGACAGCCGCCAAATATGTGGTGGACCACCCATCAGACTTCGGTCTCGATCCGATCCGGGAGACGGCGCGTAAGGCAGGGGTAAGCACGTACACTTTAGTGCGTTTGGCCGAGCGGCTGGGATTCGGCAGCTATGACGAGTTCCGAGAACCGTTCAGGCACGCGCTCGTGTCAACCTCCGCCAGCCTTGATCAGCCCGAATGGATTGAACGCTTGAGAGAGAACGGCGAATTGGGCCGGGTGCAGTCCGATGCTTCAATGAATGCCCTGGCAATCGTACAGCGTTCTCTCGAACTTCAAGTTCCCGAACAGATGCAGCGAGTCGTGGCAATGCTTTTGGGGGCCCGCACAGTCTTTGTAACCGCCTTTCGAGCCAGCTATCCCATGGCCTACTACGTGCACTATGTAGGACGGATGGCCTTGCCTACCATTCAATTGATCCCCCGCCACATGAACAGTGCAACTGATGAGTTGCAATCCGCCAGTGAGCGCGACATAATGATTGCGATTACATTCAATCCGTACTCCCGGGAGACGATCGACGCTTGCAAATTCGCGCGTCGCAAAGGCGTGAAACTGATCCTTTTGTCTGACAGTGACTTGGTGTCGCCGGATTTCAGAGCCGATGAGACTCTCATCATTTCAAATTTATCGACACATCAATTTGCATGCTACGCTGGCGCGACAGCCGTGATCGACACACTGATCGCCTTGCTGGTAAGCCAAGCTGGCGAAGCTGCCAAGGCACGCATCAAGTCTTACGAAGCCCTTCGAAAGGAAAATCAAGCCTATTGGGTCGCGCCGAAAAAACGATAGTTTTTTCAGCAAAGGGCATGCTAAGGCTGATCTTACATGGCCGAGCCCCGTTTCTGACTGTCGCAGGACAGCGAATCGAGTTCATGCAGCAAACGGGACGCCACGATGGGCGGCGATTTTCGTTGCCTAGATGTGAGCTTCCAATAGGTTGTCCATTCGGTCAGAGCCGGGAAAGCTGAGGTTGTCAAAGCTTCAGTGATTCTCGGGGGACCGAATGAACATCCACAAGAATGCCCGTTTGACGCCACTGCAT
>Ga0214542_1011454_pt1 | contig 12129 bp, 9 predicted proteins | sample CNSS1metaG_FD_160096 | JGI IMG/M metagenome (GOLD analysis project Ga0214542, IMG submission 160096) | Root nodule microbial communities from cowpea collected in UCLA plant growth center, Los Angeles, California, USA - CNSS1 | ecosystem: Host-associated > Plants > Roots > Nodule | place: USA...
GCGCCTGGTCGTCGTTGACGGCAACGTGCGGCAGGTCCGAAAGAGCCTCGCCGGTCTCGATCAGGAACTCGTCCAGAGCAGCGAGCCGCTCGGCATCGTCCTCGATCTTCTCCAGCGCGACGAGATCGGCGAGCGGTACCATGTCCTCCTCGCCGAAAGGGGCGACGAAGGTACGACGCAGAGACGCGATGTGGCCGTAGCAGCCGAGGTCGCGGCCCATGTCGCGGGCGAGCGATCGGACGTAGGTGCCCTTGCCGCATTCGATCTCGAAATGGGCGAGATGCGGCGTCGAGCCGATCAGCGACAGACGGAATACTTCCACCTCGCGCGCCGGGATCTCGACCGTCTCGCCGTCACGCGCGAGATCGTAGGCGCGTTCGCCGTCGATCTTGATCGCGGAAAACTGCGGCGGCACCTGGCTGATCACGCCCGTGTATTTCGGCAGAAGGGCGCGGATCGCCTCCTCGGTCGGCCGTGCCGCTGACGAACGGACGACCTGGCCCTCGAGGTCGTCGGTGGAGCGCTCCTCGCCCCAGGCGACCGTGAACTCATAGATCTTGCGGCCGTCCATGACGTAAGGCACGGTCTTCGTCGCGTCGCCGAGCGCGATCGGCAGCATGCCGGAAGCCAGCGGATCGAGCGTACCGGCGTGGCCGGCCTTCTGCGCCTTGAACAGCCACTTGATCTTGGACACCGCCTCGGTCGAGCCGAAATCGAGGGGCTTGTCGAGGATTAGCCAGCCCGAAATCGGACGGCCCTTGGGTTTGCGCGGCTTGGACATTGGTCTTCTTATTCTTTATCGTCGGTATCGGAATCGAGGTCTCGGCTGACTTCGGGGGAGCGCAGCAACTCGTCGATCTTCTGGTAGTTTTCGAAGCTGGTATCGTCGCGGAAGCGCACATCCGGCATGTATTTCATCTGCCGGAGCTGCGGCCCGAGCCGGCCGCGAATGTACTTAGCATGCTTGTTCAGCGCGTCGATGACCGCCGCGTGATCCTTGAGCCCGAGCGGCGTCACATAGGCGGTGGCGATCTTCAAATCAGGCGACATGCGGACTTCCGAAATGGAAATCACCGTCTTTTCGATCAGCGGATCACGCACTTCGCCGCGCTGCAGCACCTGCGTGATCGCGGCGCGCACCTGTTCGCCGACGCGCAGCATGCGCTGGGACGGAGCGGAAGATGTGGATTTGGTCATCATACCTTACCCTGGACCACGACGTCGGGCCGCATTGAGCCTGGTCGAAGCGTGGTCGGTTCCAACATGCGAGAGGCGGGCGGACAACCGCGCGCTATTCCTCGCTCAAAAAAATGCGAGCGCCGGAGCCGATCCGGCGCTCGCCAATCTCCTGCCGGATCGACACGGATCACGAGGATTTGGATTGATGCAATCCAAATCCTGACCGTGATCTGCCCTTAGAAATGGAGCGGGATGCGAGCGCAAAACCGCTTCGCACTTTTCCTCAACCCGCTCAGAGCGTCCGCGTGACGTGTTCGACGCGGAAGCACTCGATCGTGTCGCCGGGGCGGATGTCCTCGTAATTCTCGAAGGCCATGCCGCATTCCTGGCCGGACTGTACCTCGGAGACCTCGTCCTTGAAGCGCTTGAGCGTCTTGAGCTTGCCTTCGTGGATAACGACGTTGTCGCGCACGAGGCGGACGCCGACGCCACGCTCGACCTTGCCCTCGGTGACGCGGCAACCCGCGACCTTGCCGACCTTGGTGATGTTGAACACCTCCAGGATCTCGGCATTTCCGAGGAAGGTCTCGCGCCGTTCCGGCGAAAGCAGACCGGACATCGCCGCCTTAACGTCATCCACCAGGTCGTAGATGATGTTGTAGTAGCGTATCTCGATGCCGGCGCGCTCGGCCGCGTCGCGCGCCTGCTTGTTGGCGCGGACGTTGAAGCCGATGATGGCGGCATTCGAGGCTTCCGCGAGCGAGATGTCCGACTCGGTGATGCCGCCGGCACCCGAATGGACGATGCGCGCGCGCACTTCGTCGGTGCCGAGCTTCTCCAGCGCACCGGAGATCGCTTCGATCGAGCCCTGCACGTCGCCCTTGACGACCAGCGGGAACTCCTTGACGCCGGAGGTCTGTAGCTGGCTCATCATCTGCTCGAGCGAACCGCGCGAGCCGGACTGGCGTGCAACCGCCTTCTCGCGGGCAAGCCGCTGGCGATATTCGGAAATCTCGCGCGCACGGCTCTCGTTCTCGACGACCGCGAAGCGGTCGCCGGCGGCCGGCGTGCCGGAGAGGCCGAGGACCTCGACCGGTGTCGACGGTCCGGCGGACTTCACATGCTCGCCCTTGTCGTTGACAAGCGCGCGTACGCGGCCCCACTGGTCGCCCGCGACGATGATCTGGCCGGGCGTCAGCGTGCCCTTCTGAACGAGGACGGTGGCAACCGCACCGCGGCCGCGGTCGAGCTCGGCCTCGACGACGACACCCTCGGCCGTGCGGTTGGCATTGGCCTTGAGGTCGAGAATTTCGGCCTGCAGCAGGATCGCTTCGAGCAGCTTGTCGAGGTTCGTATGGTTCTTCGCCGAAACCTCGACGTCGAGAACCTCACCGCCCATGGATTCGACGAAGACCTCATGCTGCAGCAGCTCGGTGCGAACCTTCTGCGGGTTGGCGGTCGGCTTGTCGATCTTGTTGATCGCCACGATGATCGGCACGTTCGCCGCCTTGGCGTGGTTGATCGATTCGATCGTCTGCGGCATCACGCTGTCATCGGCCGCGACGACGAGGACGGCAATGTCCGTCGCCTGGGCGCCGCGGGCGCGCATGGCCGTGAAGGCGGCGTGGCCGGGCGTGTCGATGAAGGTGATCTTCTGGCCGTTCTGCTCGACCTGATAGGCGCCGATATGCTGGGTAATGCCGCCCGCTTCGCCGGCAACCACGTTGGCGTGCCGGATCGCGTCGAGCAGCGAGGTCTTGCCGTGGTCGACGTGACCCATGATCGTCACGATCGGCGGACGCGCCACCATCTCTTCTGCGGCGTCGGCAATGTTGAAGATACCTTCCTCGACGTCCGACTCGGAGACGCGCTTGACCGTGTGGCCGAATTCACCGGCGATGAGCTCGGCGAGATCGGCATCGATCAGGTCGCCCGGCTTCATCATCTGCCCTTCCTTCATCAGGAACTTGATGACGTCGACGGCGCGTTCGGACATGCGCTGCGACAGTTCCTGAATCGTGATGGTCTCCGGCAGCACGACTTCACGCGAGATCTTCTCGCGCGTTTCCTGCATCTGGCTGCGCTTGAACTTCTCCTGACGGCGACGCATCGCCGAGAGCGAGCGGCCGCGCTGACCACCGTCCTCGTCGACGGCGGCCGTAAGCGTCAGCTTGCCCTGGCGGCGGCCATCGTCGCCCTTCGGACGGGTGACGGGCTTTGCCGGCTCCGGACGCGCCACCTTGCCACGGACGGCAGCGGCGCCGCCGCGCGGGCGTTCATCCTCGTCCTCGAGGCTCGGCCGGCGGCCACGAAGCGCCGGGCTTACCGGAGCCTCGGGCGTGGGCGCGGCGGGAGCCGGACGCACCGGCTGCGGGCGGGCATCAGGGCGGCGCTCGGCGACGACCGGGCGCTCGTCCTCGAGACTCTCCTGAGCCTTCTCGGCTGCTGGACGCGCGGCCTCCTCGGCGGCGCGACGGGCAGCTTCTTCCTTCTCACGGGCGATGCGCGCCTCTTCCTCCACACGGCGGCGCGCTTCCTCTTCAGCGCGGCGCTTGGCTTCCTCGGCATCGCGAACCTGGGCTTCGGCAAGGGCGCGACGGCGGGCTTCCATCTCACCGGCCGAGAGGTCGTTTAGGACGACGCCGACCCGGGGACGGTTCTGCTCCGCACGCGGCTGATGTGGCTGTGGCTGCGGCGCCGGACGGCCGGCCGGATGCGGCTGAACGGGCCGCGGCTCGGCGGGCCGAGCCGCGGGCGTCGCACTCACCGGCGTAATCGGCCGCTCGTCCTTGTGCCGCGTCAGGCTGCCGAACTTCTTCTTGGTTTCGACCACGACCGCCTTGGTGCGACCGCGGCCCATATCCTGGCGCACCGTGCCCTGCTGCACCCCGGAGGGTTTCAGGGTCAGCGTCTTCTTGCCCGCTACGCTGAGTGTCTTGTCGTCTTTGTTGTCGGTCATTCCGTTCCGTTCCTAGCGATCAGGGCCGGATGCGTAACACCTGACCCCGTCTTCCAATTTGTCTCGAACAGCGCTCGCGATGCCGGCATCTGCCGGTGACGCGTGTCATTGCTGTGGCTTGCCAGCGCCGCCTTCGGCCCGGACCGGGACGGATCCTCGGTACTTTTCGAGCATGATTGCGCGCTTCACTACACCCTCACCCGCCTGCCCTGCAAGCGCTGCGGCATGGATAAAGGCATTACTTCCCAAAAGTCCGTCCATTTCCGCCGCCGTGAAGGGGCGGAAGGCGGGTATTTCCTTTTCGTCCTCGCTGACGAAGCTCATCGCCTTGCGAGCCTGATCGATCTTGCGGACGCCATCGGCGGCCGCATCGATCGCGTGGAAGACGGCAAGCGCCGCGAGACCACGCACCGCCTGCTCCGTCTTCATTGCACCGGAGACGAACTGGCCCGCCTTGCGCGCCATGTTCATCATGCCAGCGAGCTGCTCGACGAGAAGCCGCTCCACCTCGTCGGCAAGCGCCGCGTCGGCATTGACATCGGCCCGGAGCGCGCGGGCGAAGAGCTTCTTCGCCACCGCCTTCTCGACAAGCCCCCGCTCGGCCTTGACCCAGCAGCCGCGCCCGGGAAGCTGCCGCTTCAGGTCGGGCACGATGCGACCGTCGGGCCCGGCAACGAAGCGTATCAGCTCATCGGGAGAGCCGCTCTCGCGCGTGACGATGCAGGTCCGGCTGCTGCCGCTGCGGTCCTTCGGTCCCTTGTCCGAAGGCAGGGCGTCGGCCTCGGTCTCGACGATCATCGCGATCAGGCGTCCTGATCCGCGCCTTCGGCGACCTCGAGCGCCTCATCCTGCTCCTCGTCCTTCGCGAGATCCTCTTCGGTGATCCAGCCGGCAGCAAGCCGCGCCTGAACGATCATCGCCTCGGCCTCCTCACGGGTGACCTCGAACTTCGAGAAGATGCCCTCGAAGCGCTTGGTCTCGCCGTCCTTGCGCTCGGTCCAGCCGACGAGATCGTCGGCGGCGCAGCCGGCGAAATCCTCGACCGTCTTGATGCCCTCCTCGCCGAGAGCCACCAGCATCTGGCCGGTGAGGCCCTCGATCTGGCGCAGCTCGTCGGCAACGCCGAGCTCTCGGCGCTTGGCGTCCATCTCCGCCTCGATCTTGTCGAGATACTCGCGGGCGCGCGTCTGGATCTCGGTCGCGGTCTCCTCGTCGAAGCCCTCGATCGAGGCGATCTCGTCGAGCTCGACATAGGCAAGCTCTTCGACCTGGGCAAAGCCTTCGGAGGCAAGCACCTGGCCGACCATCTCGTCGACGTCCAAAGCCTCCATGAAGAGCTGGGTGCGCTCGTTGAATTCCTTCTGGCGCCGCTCGCTCTCTTCCTGCTCGGTCAGGATATCGATATCCCAGCCGGTAAGCTGCGAGGCGAGGCGGACGTTCTGGCCGCGACGGCCGATGGCGAGCGAAAGCTGCTCGTCCGGAACCACGACCTCGATGCGCTCGGCGTCCTCGTCGAGGACGACCTTTGTCACTTCCGCCGGCTGCAGGGCATTGACGATGAAGGAGGCCGGATCCGGGGACCACGGGATGATGTCGATCTTCTCGCCCTGGAGCTCGCCGACGACCGCCTGCACGCGCGAGCCGCGCATGCCGACGCAGGCGCCGACGGGATCGATCGACGAGTCGTTCGAGACGACGGCGATCTTGGCGCGCGAACCCGGGTCGCGGGCAACGGACTTGATCTGGATGATGCCGTCATAGATCTCCGGCACTTCCATGGTGAAGAGCTTCACCATGAACTGCGGATGCGTGCGCGACAGGAAGATCTGCGGGCCGCGCTGCTCGCGGCGGACGTCGTAGACGAAGGCGCGGACGCGGTCGCCGTAGCGCATGTTTTCGCGCGGGATCATCTCGTCGCGGCGAATGATGCCCTCGCCACGGCCGAGATCGACGATGACATTGCCATATTCGACGCGCTTGACGGTGCCGTTGACGATCTCGCCGACGCGGTCCTTGAATTCCTCATACTGACGGTCGCGCTCGGCCTCGCGCACCTTCTGCACGATCACCTGCTTGGCGGATTGAGCGGCGATGCGGCCGAAATCCATCGGCGGCAGCGGGTCGGCGATGAAATCACCGAGCTTGGCGTCCGGATTGCGGTCGCGGGCGAGCTCGATCGGGATCTGGGTCGAGTAGTCTTCGGCCTTCTCGACCACTTCCAGGAGGCGCTGGAGACGGATTTCACCGGTCTTCGGATTGATGTCCGCGCGGATGTTCGATTCCGAACCATAACGCGAGCGAGCCGCCTTCTGGATCGCGTCAGCCATCGCGGCCAGAACGATCTCACGGTCGATCACCTTTTCGCGCGCCACAGCATCTGCGATCTGCAGAAGTTCGAGCCGGTTAGCACTGACTGCCATATCTTGTCTCCGTCTGTTGCAGAGGCCTCGAGGGCGCACCCTGCCTTATTCGCTATCTCTGTCTTCGTCTTCGAAGTTTTCGTTGGCGGCGCGCGCGGCCTTCGCCTTCTTGTCGGCCGTTAGCGCATCGCGGATGAGGTCGTCCGTCAGGATCAGCCGCGCTTCGGAAAGGGCCGTGAACGGGATGGTGACGGTCGGCTCCTCGCCATAGGCCGGCTGATCACGCTCGAGCCGAAAACCGTCCTCGGTGACCGCCACGATCTTGCCGCGAAAGCGCTTACGCCCCTCGACCATCACCGAGGTCTCGCACTTCATCAGATGGCCCTGCCAGCGGACGAAATCGGACCTGCGCACCATCGGGCGATCGATACCCGGCGACGACACTTCGAGATGATACGCCTTGTCGATCGGATCTTCCACATCGAGCACCGGCGAGATCGCCTTCGAGACCTCTTCGCAATCCTCGACGGTCATGGTGCCGTCGTTGCGCTCGGTCATGATCTGCAGCGTCAGACCGTTCTGCCCGGACATGCGCACACGCACCAGGCGAAAGCCCATCTGAACCAGCACCGGCTCGATAATGTCGGCAATGCGCCGGTCGAGGCCCGTCTCGGTGATCAGCCGAGGTTCGTTTGCATTTTCAGCCGTTGTCGTATCAAACAAACGCTCGTCTCCTCATCGGACCGGCTAATAAAAAAGAGCGGGTCCTGTCGGGCCCACTCTTCATCTAACCGATCAAGAATTTGAGGCCCATATACGCTTCCTCGCCCCAAATTGCAAGGCTTGCGGCCAATCCAGGCAACGAACCCTCGCAAATTGCGACAAAGCCGAGCTAACCGCAAATTTCAGCGGCTGGCGCGCCACATTTCGAGGTTTATAACGAAGGCATCCTATATCGGCATCGAACGAGCGAGATCAAGAGGTGACGAACCGCATATCGCCGCTGGCTCCCTTCCGGCACGAAACATTCCGCACCATCTGGATCGCCAGCCTCGCCTCCAATTTCGGGGGGCTGATCCAGGCGGTGGGTGCGGCCTGGTTGATGACGTCGATCTCGCAATCGGTAAACATGGTGGCGCTGGTGCAGGCGTCGACCTCGCTGCCGATCATGCTCTTCTCCGTCGTCTCGGGCGCACTCGCCGATAATTTCGACCGGCGGCGGATCATGCTCGTCGCGCAAGGTTTCATGCTCGTCGTTTCGGCGGTTTTGACGATCTTTGCCTATCTCGGCCTGGTGACGCCGTGGCTGCTTCTCACCTTCACCTTCCTGCTCGGCTGCGGCACGGCGCTCAACAATCCGTCCTGGCAGGCTTCGGTCGGCGACATGGTCCCGCGCGACGATCTGCCGGCGGCCGTGGCGCTGAACAGCATGGGCTTCAACATCACCCGCAGCGTCGGTCCGGCAATCGGCGGCGCGATCGTGGCGGCCGCCGGCGCCGCGGCTGCCTTCGCGGCCAATGCGCTCAGCTATTTCGCAATTTTGTTCGCGCTTTTCCGCTGGCGACCCAGTGTCCCGGAAAGCCGGCTGCCGCGTGAAACGCTCGGGCGGGCGGTTTCCGCCGGGCTGCGTTACGTGGCGATGTCGCCAAACATCGGCAAGGTGCTCTTGCGCGGCTTCGCGTTCGGCGTCTCGGCGAGCGCGATCCTCGCGCTTCTGCCCCTCGTCGCGCGCGATCTCGTCGGCGGCGGCCCGCTCACTTATGGCATCATGCTCGGCGCCTTCGGCCTCGGCGCGATCGGCGGCGCGCTGCTCAGCGCAAGGCTCCGGGAGTTTCTCACGAGCGAGGCCATTGTGCGCTATGCCTTCGCGGGTTTCGCCCTGAGCGCCTTGGTCACGGCGATCAGCTCCGAGGCCTGGCTGACGTCGCTCGTTCTCACCGTCTCCGGCGCCTGTTGGGTGCTGGCGCTCTTCAACACGACGGTACAGCTCTCGACGCCGCGCTGGGTGGTCGGCCGGGCGCTCTCCCTCTACCAGACCACCACCTTCGGAGGTATCGCCGGCGGAAGCTGGCTCTGGGGCGTGACCGCCGAACAATATGGCGCCGCCAATGCGCTCATCGGCTCCTGTCTTCTGATGCTCGCCGGCGCCGCCATCGGCCTGCGTTTCGCCCTGCCGGAGTTCACGTCGCTGAACCTCGACCCCTTGAACCGCTTCAACGAGCCGCTGCTCGCGCTCGACTTGAAGCCGCGCAGCGGTCCGATCGTGGTCATGATCGACTACGAGATTGCCGACGACGACATACCCGAGTTCCTGAAGACAATGGCCGAACGCCGCCGCATCCGCATTCGCGACGGCGCCGGGCATTGGGCGCTCATGCGAGACCTCGAAAATCCGACGACCTGGACGGAGACCTATCACGTGCCGACCTGGGTCGAATATGTCCGCCATAACCAGCGGCGCACGCAAGCCGATGCGTCGGTCGGCGACAAGCTCACGGCGCTACACCGCGGCGATCAGCCGCCGCGCGTCCACCGGATGATCGAACGGCAGACGATCGTCCCCGATCATTACGAGCGCTACAAGCGGCCGGTGGAGATGCATTGAGCGGCGGACAGGAAAATCCGACGCCTAATACCGGAGGCCGAAATACCGGTTTCGACCCCAACGCCGTCATCCGCCGGTGGCGCCCCGATCACGCTTCCGCTCGAAAGGAAGTCGCACCTGCCCAACAAGTCGTCCGCAGGCAATTCGGAATGCAGAGATCAACGGTAAACTGGAACAAGCCCTGTCGAAGCCGATCCTGTTCGCTGTCTGCTTCGTGCTCGGACTCGCGCAGGTGATCGGTAGCGTTGTTCTGTATCTCGCTCACTGATTAGACGTGCGCGGCGGCGATGCCCATGGCGTCGCAGTGGCGGTGCGTTTCGCGGCCGACGCCACCCCAATGAATGCCGCCATACCCACCGCACCAAGGCACGCATTGGCGATCAACGCAACGTTGATCCCGAGCCGCTCCATCAATACGGAGAAAATGAAGGGAGCAAGTGCACCCGCCACCAGCCGGGCGGCGGACATGCGGCCGGTAATTGCGCCGTAGCCAACCGATCCGAACAGCCAGAGCGGCAGCGCGCCCTGGGCAATGCTGTTGATGCCCGATCCGAGACCAAGACAGATTGCGAAGACCACAGCACCAGGCAGCCACTTTCCGGATACGCCAAGAACGACAACAGCCACGACGATCAGGGCGGCCGAGAGCGTCGCGAGCATCGGTGGCGGCAGGTTCTTGCCGAATGCCATATTGATGAGCCTGCTCAAGACCTGCGCGGGCCCGAACAGCGACCCGATGACCACCGCTGCCGTGCCGAAACCGATCGATCCCAGCATTGGAACCATATGCGTCAGTATCGCCGAAAGCGCGAACCCCTGCAGGGCAAAAGCCAATGACACAAGAAACATGCCACGTCGCCTGACCTCCGGCGGAAGCGCGCCGACGATCGCCTCACCGTCTTGGCGGGTGAATGTGGCTGCTTCGGACCTCCGGCTTCGCATGATCCAATGGTGAAGCGGGAGGCAGACGAGCAGGTTCAATGCCGCGTAGGCGGTGTAGATTTCGCGCCATGTCAGGTGCTCATTAAGGCTCGTGGCGATCGGCCAGAAAATCGTCGACGCAAAGCCCCCGATCAAGGTGAGATAGGTGATGCTGCGTGAAGCCGCCTTGGGCCGGCTTTCCACAAGCGTCGCAAAAGCCGCCTGATATTGCACCATCCCGGATGCCACCTCCAGCAGCACGATCGCGAAAGCGAACACCGCTATCGAGGGAGACCACGCGCAAAGCAAAAGGGCAAGTGCGGAGATCCCCGAGCCAATGGTCATGATCGTCGCAGCGCCGACCCGATCCATCCATCGCCCGACGAACGGGGCCGAAAGACCGCCCACGAGCAGCGAAGCGGAGAAGACGCCGAACACCTGCTCGACGTCCAGGCCGAGGTCGCGCGCCATCCCCGGCGCGAGAACGCTGAAGCTGTAGTAGAGCGTGCCATAGCCGACGATCTGGGTGAGACCGAGCGCGGCGACAATGGCCACGGGGATACCAGGCTTCATTTCAGGCATTCTCGCCTTCGATCGTGGCGGAGGAAGGCGGGCAGCACCCATCGTCCTGGTCGACGAGCGCACGTATGCCGGGGTGCCCGGCGCAGCAGTCCTCCATCAGGAACTTCACGACGCCGGACAGTGCATCGTAGTTGGCGCTGTAGAAAATCGAGCGGGCTTCCCGCCTCTGTGTGATCAATCCGGCTCGCTCCAGTTCCTTCAGGTGAAAGGACACATTCGACGGTGAAACACCCATGGTTTCTGCGATGGAGCCTGCTGCCATGCCATTGGGACCCGCCATGACGAGTGTTCTGACAATCCCCAACCGTGTCTCCTGAGAGAGAGCCGCAAAGGACATGAGGGCTTGACGTTCATCCATATTTCAACAATCCTAAAAATGTTGAATCAAGGAGTAGCCCAGATGACGCTCTTCCGCAATACCCGGCACGCGCCCGCCGACATCACGCTTGGCGCACTCTTGGAAAAGCTCAGAGATGCCGCCATGCCGCTCGTGTTCGAGTACGACGGCAAGACGGTCCGCCCTGGCTACCACGTCACGGAAGTCAAGGCTGGCCAGTTCTCCGCCTTGGATTGTGGAGCGAACCCCGAAGCATGGTCGGAAGTCTTCGTTCAGCTCTGGGACGTCGATGACGGTGATCGCACGCACATGACGGCAGGGAAATTCTCGGCGATCGTCAGGAAGGTCTCCGAACACGTCGCCCTCGACGGATCGGCGAAACTGACGTTTGAGGTCAGCGATGGCGTGAAGCCGATGCAACTCTACTGTGCCGAGGAACCCGTGGAGCGGGGTGACAGCCTCGTCGTTCACCTCGCACCCCGTCCGTCGAGCTGCAAGCCCCGGGACCGATGGCTGGCCGCACAGGTCGCCGCCTCACAATCGAGATGTTGCGGCCGAACGCGACCGGAACTCCGGTGACGGCCGCGGATCAGACATTAGTCCAGCGACTGTCGGACTTCCGCTCCCCACCCAGAGCAGCGTCTGCGTCGAGTACTAAGCGTCAGGTTTTCACACCCAAAGTCAGCGTAGCTTCGACTTCAGCGACGGATCGGGAAAGCAGGTCGGTGCCAGGCCGTTCTTGCCCTGCCAGTCGCCGAGCGAACGGCGTGTCTTGTAGCCGGGTAGCCCGTCGGCCTTGCCGACGTCGTAGCCCATGGCGACGAGCGCCTTCTGCATGCCGAGAACGTCGGATCGCAGCATGCCGCCCACATCGCCCCATGCACTGCGGAAAGCACCGCCGCCCGTGGCGATGCGATCGGCGAGATTGCCGATATAAAGCGCGTAGAGATCGGAGTTGTTGTATTCCTTGATCACGTAGAAATTGGGCGTGACAATGAATTGCGGTCCGTGCGTGCCGGCCGGGACCAGCATCATGCCTGCGGCCGAGCGCTCTCCTGCCGGAAAGGGCTTGCCGGAGATGCGGCCGATCCCCATGCCGGCCCATTCGGCAATCGGACGGGCGAGGTCCGGCCCCTCCTGGGCGCAGGAGACGCCTGCAGGGATCGCCACCTCGAAACCCCAGTCG
>Ga0214542_1011457_pt1 | contig 12123 bp, 14 predicted proteins | sample CNSS1metaG_FD_160096 | JGI IMG/M metagenome (GOLD analysis project Ga0214542, IMG submission 160096) | Root nodule microbial communities from cowpea collected in UCLA plant growth center, Los Angeles, California, USA - CNSS1 | ecosystem: Host-associated > Plants > Roots > Nodule | place: USA...
ACCGATGCGTTCATGCCACTCGAGGTGGACCAATGCAGAGCCACATTGAGGGCAGTTTTTGTGACGTGCTATTGAGACCGACTCCATGTGGCAGCTCGTGTCATTGCGTCAAAAGGCCACAGCCGACGTTAGTGTAGCCGCCGCTTCGTGGCGGCTGCGGTAGATGGACCTCTCTGTTCAAATCCTGTGCCAACCGCGACAGCTTGATCAGTAAGGGATAATTTTTCAAGGAAGTGTACCAAACCGACAGCATGTCAGAGATCGGACAGTCAAGGTCATGTTCTAACGTAAGGTCGCAAATCGGACACATGGCGATGGCTTTTTCTAGTTGGACAGAAAAGCCCGCCTCCGAGTCAATGGGAAGAACGGAGGAAAATGACGTCAATGAACATTCTCCGGCCGACTTTGAAATGCGTCCGGAGGCGGGGCCTATGGCTAGAGTATTCCAATTTCCAAATGGCAGGCGCAGTCCGTAAGCCTGATAACCCGCCTGCCCCATCAGCCCTTAGGGCAATGATGGGTCCTCAGCTTTATAAGCCGTCATTGCGATGAACTGTGCGGGGTATGCCGGAGCTGTGCGCTGCTCTCTCGGTCAAGGAGTCAAGGCAAAGGTAGAGAGCTTGATACGTCAAGCTTGTGGCCACGGATAGCCGTCGACCAACAAATTTGCTGGTGTTACCTCATTGCTATGGCGAGCGCGTCGCTGAGGGCTCACCTGGGGTAACCAAATGGGGTCGGTCAGATCGGAGGTCTGACGAGACGGACGGGCTGCTCAGAAGCAGGGCTGCAATGAAACGTCATTGATCAAAATCAGATAACAGCAGGATCCATTTGGTTGGCCAAATGCTTGGTGAACCAATCGCCAGTGACTCTGTTCACGGTTGCGAGGTGACACACATAGGGATCCTAGCGTTTATAAGCACGAGATGCTTCGGTTCGCGAGCTCGATTGTAAGCGTCGAGCTGCAAATCCGTCAAGCAGCGGGACGTCTTGCTGCGGCGGGAGGGCGAGCCATCGGGCATCAACCGGATCTACCGGCTTTATCGCGAGGAAGGGCTCACCGTCTGCAAAAGGCGGGCTCGCCGCAAAGGCCGTGGGGACCCGTGCCCCGATCCTGGTCGAGGCGAGGCCGAACGCGCGCTGGTCGCTGGACTTCGTCCACGACCAGTTCGCCAATGGCCGACGCTTCCGCATCCTCAACATCGTCGACGACGTCACCAACGAATGCCTGGCGCCATTCCGGAGACGTCGATCTCGGGGCGGCGCGTGGTCGGCGAACTGACGGCAATCGTCCAACGACGCGGCAAGCGAGAAATGATCGTGTCCGACCATGGCACCGAGTTCACCTGCAACGCCAGCAGGCCCGCCGTTCCGACAGGCTCATGACAGCCTGCAGATGCGCGATCGCAGCGCGCTTAGCGGCGGGCCTTACCATTTTTTGAAAGGAGCTCGCGAAGTGCGGCGGCATCGAGCATCTGCTCGGCCAGAAGCTTCTTCAGCTTCACGTTCTCCTCTTCCAAGGCCCTGTCCGACTTCACCGACGTGAGCGCGCTCGGCATTAAGTAGAGCTGGTCGTCTGAATTGCGCATCAGGTGCGTCCGTGCCGTTCGAGATAATCCTCAATTCGCGACCACGCGCAGTGCACTCTCGCGCGGTCGCCTTACAGCAGATCGTCAGATCGCTTTGCTGGGCAGCACGAGCCAAATGTCGTCTTGTCGATGACCTACAGGCACGCTGCGACGACGCCAGCACGCGGGAGAGCTCGGCGCTGGTGGTTCTGTCGGTGCCAAAAAGAAGGGCATGCTGTCGCTAAGTCAGGCGAATTGTTTAGTCGTAATCCGGACACGATGCTCTGGGGAAACCCTCCACTGTGCTGCCAAGCAGGTTGTGGGAGCTGAGCGCACGAGATCCAACTTGTCATTGATGGTTCGGGCATAACAGTCGCAAGCCAGCGCCGATTCAGTGTCTCAGCAGCAAACTCTTGCGCGACGCTGTGAGGAATCGCGCATCCATGGTGCGACTTACACTCTGAGGGTCAAGTTCAGCAAAATCGATGATTGGGGTCCGATCAAGCCATTCCCTTGGAACCGCCGTCGCTCGGCCACCTGCTGGACGCGGATTGGTTCGTCGCCGCCGGCCCAAGCCTTCGTTCGCTTGGAATTGCGCCTAAGTTCCCGACTGATCGTGGGTGGCGACCGGCCAGGGCCGCGCTCCTCAAGGCTGAGCATCGTCCCATCGCAACAACACCTTTAGCAGGTGTTGCACTGGCATCGTGAACCGAAGCCGCTCTTCACCTTGATCCAGTGCTTCGCGATAGGGAGCAGTGCGATCTCAGAGATCGGTTCGACGAGCCTGAACGCGCTCCGGCTTGCGGCAGCTGCAAAGCGGAGCTGCGTCGCCGCGACTAAACCGTGGAACAACCAGGATAGTGAACAAGAGCACTATCTGTCTAAGGACGGTGGCGGCGTATCCTTTGTGCGCGTTGGCAGTATCGGATATTCGATCTTGGGTAACCGGCCGGTCAATGAATTAAGAAACGCAACGATATCGTTCTTCTCCTTCTCGGTGAGCTCGGCGCCGAGCTGCACCTCACTCATAATGCCTACCGCTTCCTGGAGCGTCCAAACCTGACCCGAATGGAAGTAGGGAGCTCGCAGGGCAACGTTGCGCAAAGGGGCGGCGCGGAACACGTATCGGTCGCTGAAGGCCTTCGTGACCGCGAAACGCCCCTGGTCGGCTGGGGGAAGCAGTTTGCTGTCTGGTCTTTCAATCACGCCGAACGCGAAAAACTCCTGCCCACCAATATTGATTCCGTTGTGGCAGGAGGCGCAGCCTTTGTCCACGAACAGCCGCAATCCTGCCTTTTGGTGGTCATCCAGCGCGTTGGCATCGCCGTTCAGGTATCCATCGAACGGAGCTGCTGGTGTCGTGAGCGTCGCTTCAAAAGCCTCGAGCGCTTTCGCGAAATTGTCAAAGGTGACCGGCGGTGTATCACGCGGGAATGCTTGCTTGAACTTGCCCACATAATCTTCCATCGAATTCAGTGTGGTCGTTACGTGATCCGCAGTCGCATTCATCTCGGCGCTCGCCTGAACGGGCCCCTTGGCTTGTGCCTTAAGATCCGGCGCGCGTCCGTCCCAGAATTGCGCGACATTGAACACTGAATTGTAGACGGTCGGCGCCCGCCGCGCTCCCCGTTGCCAACCGTGACCAACTGACGTTGGACCCGCGTCTACGCCGCCGGTGCCAAGATTGTGGCAGGTATTGCAGCTAATGATCCCACTCGCCGACAGACGAGGGTCGAAGAACAGCATCTTCCCGAGCTCCGCTTTCTCGGTAGTCACGGGATTGTCCTTTAGGGCGGGGATACCAGAAGGGATCGGTTTGAAGATCTGTCTGGCTGTCATCATCAAATCGTCGTTTGCGATGGCATTGCATGAGACACACATCAGAACGGTAGTAATCGATACCTTGAGCATGACGTGAGACTTCCAGATCTTGCCGCGCCGCTACCGAACAACAGTTCTTCAGAAGAGGCGCCCGCTGCATGGATGGCTTTTGCTATGCAGGAACTGAGCCAGCGCGCGCGAGTGAATTGGTCTAGGGTTTCTGTGTTCGATGTTGGCTTCACGACAGTTGTCGTTAGCCCGACACGAACACTTCGACTAATCACGAAGCATAGTGTTTTGCTGCTCTTCGAGGAGGCACGACGCGTCTCTCCGACGAAATGCAGGGGGCAGTGACGTCGCAGGCACCTGTCCCGGGAGTAGATGAAACCTCCCTCCAATTGGATTCGAATCGATGTCGCAGGCGTTACACTATTAATACGAGCCCGATCGAAGCTCCGCCCCGTGCCTAGCGCAGCGCCGTCAGTCCCTCCCCAACCGGCTTTCGGTCCCATGGGCCTGAAAGGGGGCTGCCAGGCTGTCACGACGGGATGAGGCCTGGCGCTGAGCTTGATGAACTTAGCTAACTGTCTGCCGGATCGCGTCTAGTGTCCTGAACCAGAAGTTCGCAACATCGCGTCGTGTTGTACCGGGGCATTGTAACGGCAGAAGCGTTCGATGGAAGCAAGGATATCATCGGCTGACTTGGTCCATCGGAACGGCTTGGGATCAGCGTTATGTCGTTCGATGAACGAGGCGATGTCCGCCCTGAGGGCGGCTACGCTGCGATAGACGCGGCGCCTGATCTTCTAATCGGTAAGAAGCGCTCGACCTGATTGAGTCATGACGAACTGGTCAGGGTCAGGTGCACATGCCAGCGCGGCCGCTTGGCCAGCCACTTCCGGATCAGCGGGGTCTTGTGAGTGGCGTAGTTATCCATGACGAGATGGACGTCGAGTTGGCGCGGCACAGCGGCCTCGATCTCGTCCAGGAATTTGCGGAACTCGGCGGCACGGTGCCGTCCGTAGCACTTGCCGATAACCCGTCCGGTCGCAATGTCGAGGGCAACGAACAGCGATGTGGTGCCGTGCCTTTTGTAATCGTGACTCCTTCGGGCCGGCTGGCCGGGACGCATCGGCAGCATCGGCCGACTGCGGTCCAGCGCCTGGATTTGAGACTTTTCATCTACACACAGGACGATGGCGTGTGCCGGTGGCGAGACGTAAAGCCCGACGACATGACGCACCTTGGCCACGAAGTTCGGATCAGTCGAGAGCTTGAATGTCTCCAGCCGGTGCGGCTGGAGCCCGAAGGCCCGCCAGATACGTTTCGGTGCTCCCGAGCGCGGCTCATCGTGCAGCCCAGCCACGCGCTGCTTCACAAAGCCCCGCCGCCGTTTGCCTACCGTCCCCCGCTCCAGGCCTAGCTTGGCCGTCACTTCCTTGTTCTGACCGCCTTCCGCGCAGGCCAGCGCGATCCGGGCTCTCAGAGCCAACGCCTGCGCCGCCTTTCGCCGCATTCTCAGCGGCTGAAGTTCAGCACGCTCATCATCGCTCAATACCAGGGGCGCAAGTCGCTGGGTCGCCATCAGATCCTCCGTCGCTGTTGCAGCCGCCATCTCTGGCACAGCGACGCGAATCTAATGCGAATCTACGATTGCGAACTTGTGACTCGGGACACTAGCACTACTTTGGCAGATTGTTGGATTTGGGCTCTTTATTAGGATTCCCGAATCGATTTTTCAATGATTCATGGGTGGTCGGCTCTTGGAGGGCTGACCATGGCGGAATGGGAAGACGAACTCGAACGCTGGCTGAAGCCGTTCCTGGACCGGTTGGGTCATAAGACCGGCAGCGGATGTGTCCCCTGTACGTTGCGGGATTGATCGGCCCGGGCGATCGCAAGAGCGTTCAGCCGATGGCAGAACGCCTTGCAACCGGCAACTACGATCAGCTGCACCATTTCATCGTCGAAGGTGTCTGGGACGCATCACCGCTGGAATCTGAGCTGCTCAACCAGGCGGATCGGCTTGTGGGCGGCAAGGATGCGGTATTAGTCATTGATGACACCGCAATGCCGAAAAAGGGCGAACGCTCGGTTGGTGTCGCGGCTCAATATGCGTCCTCTCTTGGCAAAACGGCAAATTGCCAAACGCTGGTGTCGCTGACCCTTGCGCGCGGCGAAGTGCCCGTGATGGTCGCATTGCGTCTCTTTCTGCCCGAGAGTTGGACAGGCAATGTGTCTCGTTTGATGCGTGCTCGGGTGCCGATCGAACACCGAACGGCAAGATCCAAGCCAGAAATCGCTTTGGCTGAGGTTGATCGAGCGATGGCAGCCAACGTGCGCTTTGGATGTGTGCTGGCGGATGCAGGATACGGGCTCAGCGCACCATTTCGACAAGGGCTAACAGAACGCGGATTGGCCTGGGCCGTCGGCATCCCTCGGCACCTCAAGGTGTATCCGGTTGATGTGAAGCTCATTTGGCCGATTACCAAAGTCCGCGGGAAACCACGAAAGCACCACGTGCCGGATATCTTATCGATTGCGGCAGAACACATGCTGGCGAGCGCCAAATGGAAAACCGTGAGTTGGCGCAGCGGGACGAAAGGTCGGCTGAAAGCCCGATTTGCTGCTCTCCGTGTCCGCACCGCCGACGGCCCTCCCCAGCGAATCTGGGATAAGGGTCAGCAGCATCTCCCGGGCGACGAAGCTTGGCTCATTGGCGAGCAGCGTGCCTCAGGGGAGAAGAAATACTATCTCGCCAACCTCCCTGCGGCGACGGATCTGCGCACACTGGCCGCCACCATCAAGGCACGATGGATTTGTGAGCAGGCGCATCAGCAGTTGAAGGAGGAGCTTGGGCTTGATCACTTCGAAGGGCGATCATGGCAGGGTCTTCATCGCCACGCCCTGATGACAATGATTGCCTACGCCTTCTTGCAGCACCGTCGCCTCGCACATGCGGGACGGAAAAAAAAGAATCAATGGGCCTCCGCCTCAACCAACCATGCCCGCCGTACGCCACGCCATCGTCGATCTCATTCTTCGGCCGCCATCGCAGCGAGGCCCGCACTGCAGAAGACGAATCCGTGAAAAACCACAGCACAAACCAAATCTGCCAAAGTAGTGCTAGTCTAGTTTCGTATTACGACTGGCAGAGCGAAGAACAAGCGTCCGCACCGACCAGCATCACGACCGAGTCACTAGATCGCGCGCCAAAATGTCGACTCTGCGGTACCGCCGCGTCTACGAGCGACACTTCGAGGCAGAGGGTATGAGTTTGAAGGGCGCTTGTAGACCGAACGGAGCCAACTGAGCAGGGGAACGGTGGCTTCGAGCTTGCAAATAATGCTTCCGGCCCGTCCTATTTTTACGCTACAGCGCGCGGGAATTGGGGGCGGCATCAGAGAGCCTTTTGTTTGGCACCGAAGGCGATATAAACCAACACATCCGGGCAATTGGGCTAGACTCAGATGGCGTCGAAACAAGTCAGCAGCAACCTCATCGGCTACCACGAAAGCAGCGCCTTTGTTGGTAAGCCCGCGTCGAGCCCCAAGGTCGCACTGTGAAAATGCCCATCTAGTCAGTGGTTTTTCCGATTGTCGCTGAGATCATCGAAGCATAGGCAGGGACCATGGTTGACAACGATAACAACAAGCGGCGCCGGCTTGTGGAGTTCAAGGACGGTTGCCGCTATGGCAAGTTCGGAAAAACTAAGGCTTATGAACTGATCGCCTATGAGATGATTAGGGCCTACAAGATGGGAGGTAAGACCATGATCGACCTCGACAGCGTGGATGAATATCATGCTTCGCTGCCGAGGGTGGAGACGAGGGCAAGCTAGGCCGCCGATACCGCAGCGAGACAGCGGGCTGCACCGTCGCGCAGGCTATCAAGGCAGGCGATCAGACAAATGCTGCATTAAAGGCACGCGCGTTCGGCCCAACGGACCTCACGGTGATAGAAGCTGCGGATCTTTTTTGCCCTTGCCGAGCTGTCGCCGCAAGACCTCATCGCGCCGCCGTCGCTTTTTGCCTGTCGTGGGCGTGTTGGACTTCGACTAGTTCGCCATATCGGTGTTGACGACCCTAAAGCGCTTGAGAAATGGAATGGCCTGCGCTTCGTCGCCGGTCTCGTCGGCGCGCCGCTTCTCTTCACGCGGCACGAAACGGTCGGAGTAGACCATCGCGGTGCCACGCTCCCCCTTACGCACATGGCCTCCAAGCGACAGCGCTTGCCGGAACGTGAGCCAGCTTTGACCGCTGTAACCATGCTCGTCGTGCTTCCCCAGAGCAGAAGGACGTTGATCCCGCTGTAGGATCGATCCGTCGAAGCATTTTTCGGCATCGCTAAGGGTGCCCTTGCCGCGGCAGTGCCCCAAGGCTGGACCCGGGGCACGCGGCCTGCCTCAAGCTCAGCAATGATTTTGTCGGTGATCTCGTTATAGAGGTTCGCGCGGTCCTGGCCGGCGCACGCGTGAACAGCAGGGCTTGACATCCCGGTTCTCCGCGACGGGCGCCACGAGCCTCTCTCGCAGCTTGTAACCCGTCACGGAAAAAAACCAGCCGCACTCTTACTCTCAGCCTTTTGCGCAATCTGCCTTAGGGCCGCAGGCCTTAATCAGGCGTGCGCCAGGGCACATCGCCTTAAAGAGAAATGGCACCCGCAGGAGCGTGAGCATAGCGGCGCCGAAGGCGGCACGCGGGACCGAGTGCCGCGACGAGACCGGTCAAAAGGGCACCCGGGAACGGGGCAGTGATAGCGACGTCGGCATCTTCATGAGGGCGGGCCCCTTTCCCGAGTGCCCCCGGCGAGGAGCACTAAAGCTCTAGCGCGAGGGATCGAAGCCGCAGGCCGAGACGCTACGCGGCTCGGTTCACGAGAGCCCGGTGCGGCTCCGGCCGCACGCGCAGACAGCGAGGACGAGGGCTTCAAGGGACGTCTGGGGCTGCATTCGCTGCCGCAGGCCGATAACTTCTACCGCAAGATCGGGATGACCGATCTGGGGCAGGACGCGTCGTACCAGAATTTAAGGTACTTTGAGATGACCAGCGAGCAGGCTCGCGCTTTCTTCGAAAAGGAGGAGAACGATGAAACTTGAACGAAGCAAAGAGTGGTGGATGGCTCGGGCACGTCGTGAAGGCGACGCCGTCATCGGCGCCGGCTTGCTCGCGTTCGATCCAGCTCCCGATACGCGCCCGGCTGCTGCCCAGCAGACCGCGGCGGTTGAAGAAACGCGAATCGCCTTTGGCAAATTCGTGAACTTGATGCGCCGTCGCCGCGGCTTCTCGATGGAGAGGCTGGCAGAGGTCGCCGAGCTCGACGCCAGCGAACTACTCGTTATCGAGGACGACGTCCATTATGTCCCAGAGCCCCGAACGGTCTTCAAACTGGCGCAGACCTTTGCGGACGCTTGATGCAGCTTGCCGGACTGGCGGCGGCAAACGATGCTGGGTTGCGGCAGGAAGCCGTTTGATTTGCCGCCCGCTCCGAGGCTGTGCAGAAGCTGACGCCGGAAGAGAATTCGGCTCTTGAGGCATTCGTCGCCGTCTTGAGCGAACAGGATCCTAAGCGAGCCAAGTGAAGAACGTCAGTCTCGGACATCGAACGATCGCCGACATCGACGGACCGGTCGACAAGGTCCTGCGCGGTCTTGGAGACCCGGAGCCGCCGATCGATCTACGTATTGTCCGCGACCTGCTGAAGCTTGACCGCGGCTACTACTCGACCACGGACGACAGCCTTTTGCGAGAGACCTTCTCGCGCATGAAGGTCGCAGGTCTTCAGGTTCTTCTCCGCCCAACGATCCTACGCGAAGCGGCCCAGACCCTGAGCCTCAAAGCCCTGTACTTGCCCGATCAGAAGCGGATCCTGCTCGACCAGGATCTCCCCGTCCTCAAGCACCATTGGAACGAGGCTCATGAGATCGGGCACGACATCATCCCGTGGCATAATGAGATGATGTTGAGCGACACCGAGCAGACGCTCATGCCCGCCTGCCACCAGAAGATCGAGGCCGAGGCAAACTATGCCGCCGGCCAGTTGCTGTTTCTCGCAAGCCGCTTTGCCGCCCAAGCTGCAAGCTCTGCTCCGAGCCTGGCTCTCGTCAAGAGCCTGAGCAAGGGATTTGGCAACACCATGACCTCAACCCTGTGGCGCTTCGTCGAACAATGCCATGGCGGCCGGCCGATCGTAGCCCTCGTCACTGGCCATCCGCATCGGACACGGCGCAAGGCTGATTTCGATCCTGCCAATCCGTGCCGGTATTGCGTGGAATCGCCTCCGTTCCGTGAGCGGTTCGGCACGATGCGCGAGACCGATCTGTTCGCGACGATCGTCGGCTATTGTGGTTCGCAGAGCGGGGGCAGTCTCGGTCGCAGCGAGGTGCTGTTGGCGGACCTCAATGGCGATCGGCATGTTTTCGATTTCGAGACGTTCTTCAATCGCCACGAGGCGTTGACACTGGGCCATTGGCTGCGCTCATACAATGCGCCGGTGCCAGTGCGAGTGTTCTAAGGAGATGGTCCGGCGATCAACTCTCGTGGTCGATGGACCGCTCGCGATGCGGATGCAGCGGCTGGTGGCGGCACGGGAAGGAAGCACCGGCCGTGAAATCCTCACGCTTCCATTCCTTGCTGCTCGTCTTGCCGGCGGCTTTGTGGCGCCCGTCGCGACCGACGTTCTTTATCCCGCCATTCAGGCGGCGCTGGCTGCGGGCGGCTTCCAAGACCTCGGCCACGAGTCGAGCCTACCGGGGATGCCCCGGGCTGTCCTTCAGTCGCTGACCGCAGTCTGGCGCGCCGACATCGATCTTTCGTCCTTGCCACAACATGTCGGCCGCTTCGCGGATCTGTGTCTCCTCGAAACGCGCATCAGAGAGCGCCTTCCCGCCTCCAGGATGCTGCCCCGCGATCTTCGCGACGCTGCATTGGCGAGGGCTTCATTTTCCACGTCCTTGCTCCGGCCAGTCACGCTCGATGGAATCGTTGAGATCAATGCCGTCTGGCGCCCCCTGCTCAACGGGATTGCGCAATTCACGGGGCTCTCCTGGAACATCCCGGCGCCGACGGAGGAACAGGCGTGGTTTAAGGGCACAATCCACCGGCAGCCAGTGACACCGCCGGCGACATTCTCGGCCGAGGCGAGCGCAGGTCCCAAATCCGAGGTGGTGGAGGCGCTTCGGTGGGTGCATCGGCTGCTGTCCTCTGGCGAGGCAAGAGCCAAGGAGATCGGCATTGCGGCGACGTCGACGACGGACTGGGACGACCATTTTCTCGCCTATGCAAATAGCGCGGGCCTTCCCCTGCACTTCTCGCACGGCATACCAGCGCCAAGCACGCCGGAGGGGCAAGCCTGTGCCGCATTGGCCGACGTTCTAAGGACCGGTCTCAGCCAGGAAAGGATTTGGCGCCTGATCAGACCGCTGCCGCCACGGCCCTTCGCGGGCACCCTTCCGAAAGACTGGTTTGCCGGCATACCGCGCGGCGCGGGCCTGAGGACGCTCGAACAGTGGCGCGAGGCGCTCATCGCCGCGAGATCCCATCGCGCGGACGACATGGCTGCGGAAGGTGCCCTGCTTCCGATTCTGGAGCTTCTGGCGCGCGGCCCCGAGGCCGGCCAGGAAGCCGGCCGACTCCTACTCAGCGGCGCGAGCCTCGCGATGTGGAACTGCGGAGCGCGCCACCACACGCGGTTTCGCTTTCCTTGCAGGCAATGCGGGTGCGCGACGGCCGAGACCCGGCGAACAGCGTTGTGTGGAGCCCCGCTTCGCATCTCGCTGCGAGCCCGCGACCGTTCACGCGACTGCTTGGTCTGACGAGCCGATCCTGGCCTCGGCTCGAGAATGATGATCCTTGATCCCTCACCATCTTCTCGACCGTCGGATGCTGCATGTATTGACGACAGCAGATCGCGATCGCCGGCACTTTGAGGTTATCCGCGATGGAACGCGCGAGCACCTGATCCTCTCGCGGCCACAGCGCAATGCAAAGGGCAGCATCCTATCGCCAAGCTCGCTCTATCCCGCGAACGAGGTGGTCCAGAAGCGTGACCGTATTCCCGAACACGCGTTCAGCGAAGCAGACCGGCTTCTGGCGCGGCCGCGCGATGCGGGAGCGCTCGAGCATGTCCGTCAGAGCCAGCAGTGCTGGCACGCCACGACGGCTTGGTCGCATCCGACCATCCCGCGATCCTAGCCGCTCTCGCCCGGAGCCAATCGACGACGTCGCTTCAGAGGCTCCTGCGGGACCCGCTCGGCTACGTCTGGCGCTATGCGCTGGGATGGCGCTCCATCCGCCTGGAGGGCGAGCCGCTCCAGCTTGATCCGATAGCTTTTGGCGAATTGGTACACGAGCTCATTGCCGGCGCGATAACACGGCTTGAGCCAAGGCCGGGCTTCGCGCGCGCAAACGCCGACGAGATCGAGGCCGCCATTGAGGCAGCGTCCAGCAAGGTTCTGGCGTCCTGGCCGCTACAGCGCTCGGTGCCACCAGCTATCCTCTGGCAACATACCGTGAAGGAACCCGCTCGCCGCACGACCAAAGGTCTTGCCTGCGACGATCCGACCCGGGCGGATACAAGGAGCTGGAGCGAAGTCCCGTTCGGCCAGGAGAGAGCTGGCCCCGGTTGTCTGAACAGCAATTCCGCGTCGATAAGTGGAGTTTCTGCCAGAGTTAGGCTGCCGCGCGGAACGGCAGCGGGCTGAAGTAAGCTTGATCGGGGGTGCCGCCGTCAAGGC
>Ga0214542_1011461_pt1 | contig 12122 bp, 2 predicted proteins | sample CNSS1metaG_FD_160096 | JGI IMG/M metagenome (GOLD analysis project Ga0214542, IMG submission 160096) | Root nodule microbial communities from cowpea collected in UCLA plant growth center, Los Angeles, California, USA - CNSS1 | ecosystem: Host-associated > Plants > Roots > Nodule | place: USA...
ATTCCAACGATGAAGCACACACCTTTCGCATGTTGGGTAAGAGAAAAACCTTTCCACACACACCAAAAGAGGGGAAAAGAAGAATGAAACAATTTTTCAGAGGAATAAGGACTTTTCACATTCTCCAGACCTTGAAGAAGACGAGAGGTTGAAGGAGTGGAAGAAGACAATTGAAGAGAGAAGGCTTCCACAAAACTGCTTTTCTTTTTTTTTCATGGTTTTTTAGTTTCTGTTGTATGTTGTAGTTTCATTAAATATTTAATAAAATAAAAAACAGCTGCCACGTCGCGTTGTGAGAGAAGTTGTCACTTTTTGGTGTTTACTATATCATTTTCAATATAAAATATATTGTCAGCCTATTAATCCTCCTAACTATCCTCTTAAATATGGAATGCAATTAAATCTTCTAATTATGTAATGAAAACTGTACAGAGAAATATTAACGCAGCGCAAATCATGGGATTATAACAGGAATCAACACTATTTTCAGAGATGAGCCAAAAAAAGTAAACCTGAACTTCCCTAAATTCACCAATCATACAATAAAAGATACAAAGGAGCACTCTCTTTTCCACTGAATTATTCCAGTTACAAAATTCAATTCTCTGAAACCGAACTTCCCCCACCGACCCCCCCTTTTTTCCCCCTGAACTTTCTATAAAAGGAGACCTAACCTAGCAAACACTAAGCTGAAAAACTACCTAACAACTGTATTTCTAGTTATTGTTTTTAAACGTCTTGCTGTAATAAACTCGCATTCTTTCTTACTGACAACATGTTTATATGCTTCCGCCCAACACATCCAATAGACTGACTACCCACTGTCTACCTTAATTTTTATATCTAAATGGAGTTGTTAAACATAAACACCCCACATTGTGGAACTTGGTCTCACCCTCCTAGCTCAAGCATCATTACCCCTTAAAGTTTTGGGACCATTCATTGACTACTAGTGTCTACCTCATATATAGACTACTCACTTCCTGCCTTAATTTTGATATCCCTAACTCTAAATTGTTTGGTCAAAAAATCAAATCAGAATTATCTTCGGACCCTAATTATTTCAAACAAGATCAAATTAGAATAATCTGATTAATTATTCAATCTTCTAGAAAATAAAATTCAGTTGTCAACTAATTCCTAGTATAGACATGCAACTGCCAACAGAAAAAATAGTGGAATCAGAGAATTTACTGAGTTTGTGGATCGTCTTTTTATGTGCCAAGTTTCAGCATTGGGTAAAGTTTCAGTTCTTTTTTTCATTTTGGGCCTCTACAAACCTACTACGCCCATAATCCCTGTAGTAAATAGCAGTTTATTTGGATCAAGGTATGCAGGACCCAAGTGAAACAACCGGGTCAAATGACCAATCTGAGTAAACCTAAAGAACAAGGGGCTGGGCTTATCTTGCTGGTTGAAATAGGAACCCATGATTATCAAGCATGTCCTTGAAGTAAACAATGTCATTCTAATAATTAGCTAAATGAAAGTTTATTTTACTCACTAATAACCACAGAAAACTCTATCAATTGACCACAGAAATCCATAGAGAGACCACTGGCATTGAGAGAGTATTGTACTAACCCAGATATAAAGCGACGTTTCCTGGATCGTGCTTGAGTTGGGCCCTGAACTTCCTCCACGATGCACTGTGCAGACCAAGATTAATTAGCAACAAGTATTCATAAAACAGTAACATTGCAAGTAAACAGAATAATGAAAACTTTAAAAGGTGAAAAAAGTATGGAATACTATTTAATTGTTGAACTCACCACTGAATAACCATTTTGAGTTAAATCATCTAAAGTTTGTCGAAGATTCTATGACAAACAAAAGAAGAAAGATATTGTTATATATATAAGAAACTCAGCAAAATATTTCATATATATTTAAAGTCCATGAGAAAATAACATAGTAAAATGTCAATACCATAACAGGACAACCAGCCCTTGGTACACTATCGGATTGGAGACCACCACAGGGATTTAAACCAGCATATTCAACAAGAACACATGCATCTATCCCCCAAGCTTCGTAGAATTCCCCAACCTTATCAGTAATTTGAAAATATATGAATTAATACATGATACAAACAGAATATTTACTTCATGAAGGATAGAAATGGAATACTACAGAACCAACGGAAGAGAAAACAGAAATTTTGTCAAGATTTAGGAAGGGGAAATGCATTTTTAGTCCTACCACTTTCAGTGAAACATGGACAAGGTCTTTATACTTTCATATCAATAAACAAAGTCCTCGAACTTTAAGAACATGTGAATTTAATCCCTCCTTTCTTATAATTTATAATGTTTCCTGAATTTACGAGGGACTAAATGCATATAAGTTTGAGGACTAAATTCATCAACACAAAGGTACATAGAATACACCATGTTTAACAAAAAGTATAGGCACTAAAAACACATTATTCCCAATAAAAAATCAGGCTCCCTTCAAACAAAATTTATTAGGCCACCAATGCTAAACTCTCAATGAATGACATAACTATTACTTACTCTGCAAAGTAATACTTGACGGGGAAATTTCGACTTCAACTGCAACAATTCCCAGTTGAGCGTTCCTTCCTTTACACTACACATGGAGATTGATTCTTCCATCAACACTCTCGTAATAACACCATCCTCAAATTACGACAATAAAGGAGTTCAAGTATGTTTGAACAATAGCCCATGTAAATGACTAAGAACAAAGGATTATCAATTATAGACTGTCGTATATTGCATTCTTGATGACATTGGTCCAATAGTTGTGTTCTTGAATCTGAACAACAGAAGAATGCACTTTTTTGCTGAATTTATGGGAGTTATTCATGCCATTGAGTATGCAAGAGGTGCCAGATTTAGAAGACTCTGGTTGGAATGTGATTCAAATTTGGTTTGCCAAGCTTTCTCTCTTTTGGACCATGGTCTACTAGAGGGCGTTAGAGAAAATATGTAAAGTTTTGTAGTGGTATTGAGTTTGAGGTGTCACATATTTCTCGAGAAGGAAATCATTGTATACACAAGTTAACCAGCTTAGGCCTGTCAACCAGAGAAGGGATAAATAAAATGGTATACAACTATGCCAACTTTTATAACTTTGGACTTCTTTCATAATAGATGTCTTCTTCGCATGTATAGGGAAGTTTAGCTCATGGATTGCCTTATAGCTAACTAGCTTGTTCTTTGGTTATGGGTTTTGGTTTGGTCCCTCCATGAGTTTTGTGTTTCTTTTTTTCTCATTTTTAATGATATCTTCATGAACTTATAGAAAAAAAGTAAGGGAAATAAATACATTCAATTGAGAATAGAACAGAAGTGCAGAATAATGCCAATCATACATAAAGTCCTATGGAATTTGTTGGAATTGTAGTCAAGATCACAAAACGATCATGGAATAGTGTGACTCCTCGATTTAGCACACCTTGTTCGATTCAATGAACACACAAGATCATGCCAGAGTGAGATGATCTTAGAAGCCTACAAAGACGCTAACTATGCAGATTCTATAGACAACAGAAGATCTACCTTTGGATATCGCACTTTTCTAAGAGAAATTTTGGCCTTGGGGAACAAGAAACAAAAATGTTGTGACAAGATCAAGTGTAGAGGTAAGTTTAGAACAATGACATTAGGGATTTGTCAAATACTATGGTTAAAGAAAATTTTAGAAGACCTGAAGATTGATTTAAAATTGAAGTAGATCGACATTTCTTAAGGAAAAAATTGATAATAAGATAATATGTACCACCATTTGTATCCTGAGGAAATTAACTTGCAAATGTATTGAAAAAAAGAGCTAAGTGGTGCTACACTCCATGTCTATTGTTGACCATCCACTCACCAACTTGATGGGGAGTGTGAGAATCCCTTGATTTATGTTGTAGATAATATTTCTTTGTACACTTTTAATTACATAATTTGGAGAATTAATTACATTCCATAAATAAGAGTATAATTTGGAGGATTAATAGGTTATATTTATTATACAAGATCATTGGTCTTCCTTTATACGGATAGATTATATTCATCATTCGTACATGAACTAAACTGAAGAATGAATAAGAGAAATTGAACTGGTATTTAATTATCTCATCACACATAAAAATAGGAGTACTGAATCATAAACTAGGATGTTCCATTATTAAGTCTTTGAATTCTATTTAAGAACAATTGCTCCTCTATGAATAATGTCATAAACGAAGCAACAATTGATGTTTTCATATTGTTTTGTTATATAAAACTAAAAGAAATGCATAAAGTAGTAATTTCAATTTCATTAGTGCTCACTCACCTTCCATTTTTCAATTTGGAATCCAGGCCAAGCAAATTAGAAAATTCAAGTTTTTCAATTAGTTGGACGGTTGAAAACTTTTTGCACAATTTCAACCTCTGCCATAATGTGAGAAGGAAACAAAAGTAAGAATGAAGTTTTATTGTAAATATGACTTTATAAACAAACCAACAAAATTCATGAACAGTAACTTTTGCTTTAACCAAAAGCAAAAAAGAGTAGATGGACCTACCTCCTTCCACCACAATATGTGAGGAAGATCTTTATCATCTAAAGCATTCTTTGGTACTTTTGGCTTCTTGGTGGTCCTACTGCTCCCCCTTGAAACCTTGTTTTCCATATAACTCGATACATTCTTTACACATCTATTTAGTCTGTTCAATAAGAAGTTTCACATTTTATAGATATTTATAAATTAGAATTTCACCATGTCAAGCAAATATTAGATCAATGTATATGCTGTGATGCAAGCTTTCTCCAATCAAAATTTAGTTCCTCGGTGTTTTAAGAATCATTTGAAGAATATGTTGTATCAACTTAAGAGAATTAGATTTCATGTGTCTCACATATATAGTTTAAGAGGGAAACTATTATGTTGATGAATTTGCTTCTTTTAGGGTTAGACACAGATGTACTGGGTGGTGGGATCTTATTCCTGTTTTTATTCAGTTTGATCTCTATAAGAATAGATGGAATTTACCTTATTATACGTTTGTTTATTGAGTGGCTTTTGGTATAGTCCCTCATTCAATTTATAATTTTTTATTCTTCTTTTGTACTTGGATATGCTGCAAACGATTAACATAATATGGAGTGCCCACCTAGTTGGCATTGCAAATAATAGAGTGATTTTTTACATACCTTCTTTGCTTTATAAAAAACTTCATATTGATCTACTTTGCACAATAACATATAAAGCAAGAAGGATGTAGCTAGAATGAACTCAAGGTCCAAAACTACTACTAGCATCAATAACTCTTGCTAACTCATGAGATGTTGTTCAAACACCAAAATCTCACACGAGATCGTTATGACTTTTACCGTGTCTCGAAACTATACTCAACCGGAGAATGTTTGAGTTAGTTTTTCACCTTCATACAAAATTTAAAAAAAAAAAAAAAGAGATGGAAAATTCGATTTCACCATGGCACTCACAATGAAGCCATACACCATCCTTTTTACAAATTTTCAAATACAATGTTTAGCACAAAAAGATTAAGCAGTAAAGATGATGATATTCATAAAATTTAATAACTACTCCCTTGTCACAATGCAATTGAAGCTATTTTCACAAATTAAGAATAACAAAAAAAAAATGCCACTCATTGAAACAATTTTACTTAAATCATCTTACCCTCTCAATAAATACATTACATTTGGGGGGAGATTAGAAAATAAAATAATGATAGGTGACTTTACGTATTTTTGCTTTTATTTGTCTTTGTCTAGCATGTTTATTTAAAACATAAGCACTTCTCTACATTTTAAGAAGCAAATTATTAAGATAGTGGAATTTAAACCAAACAAAACCTCATCTGTATATTGTAATTTTTCACTATTTCTAATCGATGTGAAATTTCCAACACACAGCCTGACACCAAGGATTGAACTTCATGACTGTAGGATTATATACTTGTGGGGGTGATAGTCCTAAAGCAGTGGGGTAATTGTCCCAATGAACTTGACTAGGTTTTGCTCTAAATGGCTCACTTACCATATTAAGATATTGGAATTTAAAGCTAACTCAATTTCACTTATATATATTATGATTTTGTCTTATTCTTAATCAATGTAAGATCTCTTACACAAATATTGAGTGAGTTTGTTTGTTCGTATTCTTTACAAAAAAGCTAACTCGATAAAATAAAAAGCTTTCTGTTTTTGTCATCCAATTGTCTGATCTGCTTATTTTTTAAAATAAGCAGTTTTATGCTTATTATAATAAGCAAATTGTATTTGCTTCTCAAATTACTGATTATTTTAAAAATTGTTTATTTCAAAAAAATTTATTCTAGAGTTTAAACAAACTGGCCACATCTATTTTCTTAAATGGGCTCTTTTTCTCTCAAATTGCTTATTTCAAAAACACTTATTTTACCTTAACCAAACTAGTCCACTATTTAATCGAAACCTTAAAATATCTATCACATTAGAATCTTTCTCTTACGGGTAAAACTGCAACCATTTTTAGACCGAGATCAAGGAAGTATAAAAGTCAATTTTCAACAAAAAATGTTTCTGCAAAAACTAAATAGTGTAGCTTTTTTGTAGCCATGCGATGTATCACCGGTTTCAAGAAAGATTAATCTTTACTGAAGAATAAAGAATACAGAATACAAGTGAGTTCATAAACATAATATGTATTGGTTAAAGTGAGTGCCACATTTAATCATGTTTCGAATCACTTACTGGTACATAATACAATGTTAAATTGAATCAAGTTTAATTATAAATACAATGTTTTGACAGATAAAGTGAATATTCACCAAATAATCTAACATAATACTAAATACAAATTCTATATGACAAAATATGAAACGAAAAACACAAGAAAAGATTACCGGAGGAAGCGAGAGGGAACGCATGAAATGAAAATAGGAAATGGCGAATGAGAGAAGGGCGAAAGAGAGCGGCAACGAGGCAAGAAAACGGCGACGTTTCTAGTGACTACCCTGTACATTGCGGTGAAGGGTAGAGAGAGAGTGCAAGCACAGAGAGTTCCCGCCACAGACACGAAGGGAAGGGTTTTAACAAAAATGAAAAGCGGAAACCAAAACGATATTTAGAACGATATTTATTTTGTTAGAACAACGAGTGTTTCTCTTCTGTCTTTTTCAAAAGTAGATGATCCTTTTTAAATTGGCCAATTAAAATAAATTTTTTACTTAAATAAATCTTGCCTTGTTTTTGGGGAGGGATTTCAAGATTCTAAAAAACTCAAATGCATAGTATTTAAATTATTTATAATAATTTATGATTAAATTATTTTTATTTTTTAAATAGTTTCTTAAAAACATTTATATTACAATTTTTTATTTGGATAACATAATTTAATTTATCTTTTAAGATAAGATAAAAAAATTTATTTTAAAAATTTTTGTATAACTTAGCTCTACCCTTAGGGATGGCGACGGGACGAGAACGGGTTTTCTAATCCTATATTTATTTCCGTAGAAAAAATCCATCCACATCCACATACTCAAATCCAACGGGTTTCAAACTTTTGTCTCATCTTCATCTTCATCTCCACCGAGTAACGGGTATAATTTCGTACTCATACCCGTTATTTTACTACTTCAATATTAATTTTAATTAATTTTTATAAAATAATAAAAAATTATGGTAAACGAAACATAATAATATCAAATATTCAATATTAGGAGGATGATTATTTTTTCAATATCAAATACTTTAAAATAAATTATAATTGTTTACATTTTATATTAGAATACCAAATAAAATTTCATGAGAACCAAAACATTTATTAATTTGTAAACATTAACGAAACTTAATTGATAAAATTTATAACTATTTAAAAAAAATATGAAAGGAAAACAAATATTCAAATTAAAATACATTTTAAATGTTTGTTTACTTCAATTTTTCAAATTTTAATGAATCTCTTTTTTATACCCTAATAAAAATTCTAATACATTACTTGATCAAAATGACGCAAAGAAAAAATAATAAACATAATAATAAATTTTTGACATAAATCTTGTATCATTTGAACTCCAATATGTGTTGGATGGTGATAAAAAATATTCATGACAATTACATTAAATTTTTATATTTTAGTAAATAAAAGTTATTTATACAATTATAGTGAAAAATATTACAGTGTGATTGATAATGAGTCAGAAAATAAAAATTAATTAGATAAAATATATCAAAATAGTATTTTATATGATGAAAATAAACAATAAATAAAAATATTAAAAAATTAACAAATGTGTGTCTTAAAAATAATTTGAAAGACTATTGAAATAAATTGCACAAAGAAAAACAAATGTATAATTAAGAGTATGATAAGATGAAAAATACCTTAGAGATCTAGGAAAACTTTTCAAATATCAACATATATACTCAATGGTTAAGAAATAACGAAAATTGTTTTAGCGAAACAAAAGAAAAATATAAAACAAACTGGTTGAGAGTATTAAACATTCTCATGTGAAAGAAAAATATACAATAAATAAAAAAATAATTAAAATATTCAAATGTGAGACACAAAGATGGAGGAGACGGGTATTATGGCGGGGATATGTACATCCCCTACCCATCCACATACCCAATTGAAAAAGTAAGGGATTTCACATACTCATACCCATACACAGTCGATGCGGGGATTCACCGTCAAAACGGAGACGAGTTCGGGCAATACCCACAGGGGTAGGTTTATTTGCCATCTCTATCTACCCTTTAGTTTTAGTCGACTTAGCTCAACCTTTTATACGAGACAACTAATTTTCGATCTTCAATTTGAATGGATTTCTCTTGATTTTCGATCTATGTCGATTCGTCTCAATCTTCGGTATAGGTCTAGTTGTCTCGACCTTCTTTTTGACCAACTCGACTCAATCTTCAACTCGTGTTGATCCGTCTCAACCTTCAATATGGGTCTAGTCGTCTTAACCTTCAACCTAACTGACTCATCTCGACCTTTGATCACAACTGACTCAACTCGTCATACATATTAGGATTAATCAACTCAAATCGACTTAACCTTCAACCTAAATAGTGAGACTAATAGAATAAGTAAATATTTATAATGTTTTAGAGAATCAATATATCAAATTATCTCTGAGAGAAAACATAATAACTATAAGTGGGACATACATAAGTGTAAAAGCATTATTATTGGTTGTGAAACGATGGACAAAGGTAAAGTTTGTTCTTGCTCGGTTTTTTTATATATATATATATATATATATATATATATATATATATATATATATGTATTATTTAATGTGAGACTTTTAACTTACATTTTGACTATTTCCAATAATCTTTTCTCAAGGATGAGTCATTTTCTTTTCTTCCTTTTTTCATATGATATATTTCTCTTTAGGTGTATGGTGACCATGACCCCTTTTGATTATGATTATGCGGCCAGTCACTTTAGTGACCCATTTTTAATTACGGTTATGCGGTCAGTTACTTTGAAACTGACTTTGATACCACTATTGGGTATGTATATTTCATCATATGTGAGTTATAGTCATTAAGGAATCGTGGTTCTATATATATGACATTGAAGTTTTACCCTTAAATCAATGGTGTTATACTTACAAAGTATATAGTATTTAATTTTGTTTATTTTATTAAATATGAGACTTTCCTTGTAAGTGTCATGTAAGATACTTTTAAAATTTAACGGTGAATAATTGTGTGAGAAAGAAATGATTCTTTATGATCTCAAAATAGAATTACTTGTTGAATGTATATGTTGATATTATGGTTTAAATTATTCATATTAAAATAAGATGGGACATTATACTGAGATGTCGTCACATGAAATATCCGAAAATTTGGATAAATTTTCGTAATAAAAGATGTCTCATTAACATTTGTAAATCTCACTGTAACATTTTCTAATGTAAACAGAAAACGAGCTTCATAGATAGGAGCAAAACATTTGTTTTGTTAGATTAATGCACTTACCCTTTACATGCATCAATGAGATTTAGACACCACTTGAAGAATAAGTTGTTGATTAAAGACAGGTGTATTTATTTTTTCTAATTGGATCAAAAGCATTTTGAGTTGTGGACAGTATGTTTAGATAATTATTATTTTAATTTAAGATTTTTTTAATTAAAAGTAAAGCAGACGATAAAATATATACAATAACAAATAATTACCAAACATTGACAAATTTTCACTGATTCAAAAGATTTATTTTTATAGTGTTACACGTTGCATAATTGTTAACTATTAAAGAATTCTTAGTTATTAAAAATTTAATTCGCGCACACGTCTTCTCGCTAGTTCAAAAGAATTATTTTCTATAATCGTGTTTCACGTTACATAATTTTTAGTTATTAAAAATTAACCATAATTTAAAAACAAAGTAATTTTTTTCTCAACGTCGTGTAAAAGAATCCCTAAAATTATAACATAAAACACCCATATAAAAAAAAAGTTGTCACCGTCCATGGAAAGAAAAGTGTTGACATGCTTTCCAGAACTAACCAGAATACCCAAACTGAGTAAGAAAAGAGCACATACTTCTCTTCCCTTGGCTATACACGAAAATCCACTGTCTATTGTCAACCAATTACCCTTCCCTTTTCTCTGAATTACACCTTTTGCCACTCCCTTCCTTCTATTCTCTTCCATTAATATTATCTTTCTCTCTTCCCGCCTCTTGTAATGTAACAAGAAAATGTCCTCCGTCCAATTCCGTTACGCTCTCTCTCCTCTTTGTCCCACGCTTCCTCTCCCTCGCGGGCCAATATTTTCTCGCACCTTCCCTCGTCGTTTTCATGGAAAATTGCGCGTTTTCTCGACCGCCCGGAGGAGGCGAGTTCCTTCAATCTGCTGCTCCTCAAAAACTGGTTCTGAGCTTCAGCGGCTTGCTGTTCCCGAGGACGATGATCGGCCTCCGTTCGATATCAATCTCGCCGTTATTCTCGCTGGTTTCGCTTTCGAAGCTTACACAACTCCACCTGTACGTGTTCCTTGTTGTTTTTGTTCAGTTGTAGAAAATAGATGAAACTTCGGCGAATAGTGAAACCTTTATAATTGAAGTGCTAGAAGAGTTTCTTTCATCTTTTTTTTTTTTTGGTAGATGCTTTAGTGCCTGAGATGATGTTGATCGATAGTACAGTATATTTTATATTTATAGTTATTAAAATAATAATAATAATAATAATAATAATAATAATAATAATTATTATTATTATTATAATATTGATGATTGATCATTTTGTTAATCCGTATATTTTTTAATTTGATTGGAGTATACTACAAACAGTATAATTAATATTGCCTTGATTTATTCTTTAGGCATTATTGAAGTCATCTTGCGATGGCAAAAGTGCCATCTTAAAATTTTAGGTTTAACGTTAAAACAATCTAAATCGTAAACCGTTGGTATTTTCTCAAGGTATTAAAAAACCCATCAAACTTATAGTAGGCAATTGTGGTTGAATGACTGTGTAAAATTGCTTTACACTATGTTAATATCATCTATTTTCTAATAAAATTGCAGGATTGATGATTGATTTTTAATTATCATTATAAAATTTTAGGGACTGAGAATGCTCAATTAATTGATTTTCAGAATGCATAGTATAGAGAATATATAAGCAACATAAACAATCACAACTCACCATTAGATAAAAAGGAATCTACCCGACAGAAGGTAAAAGTTGTACAACAATGTAATAAACTTAATACAGCTTGGCAGGTTTCTAGTCCCTTCAAGAAGACAGGGGATATCATAGGGAAAATGAAAGATAAAAAAAATCAATAGCAGCACAAATAGTATAATCCAGCAGCACTGGTTTCGTATTGGTATTCACAAACACAAGAAGTATCAATTCAGAAATAACGCAACAGCAACAAACAGAATGCCTGAATGTTCATGGACAGAAGAGAAAAACAAAAGAGAGAGAATTTTCTATAATCCATCCATACCCCCCACATTATTATTCGTAACTATATATTAGTATTTCCCCCACACATATTCTGTTAGTCTTTTGTTCGGTATTTTGGATCTTGTGCCCCTGCTCCCTTTCCACTCCTCTGCCCCACTTGCCACGTGGCCTTGACTAACCGTTTCTCCAGCTGTATTCTCACCCTTCTTCATCGGCTTTATTACA
>Ga0214542_1011465_pt1 | contig 12118 bp, 3 predicted proteins | sample CNSS1metaG_FD_160096 | JGI IMG/M metagenome (GOLD analysis project Ga0214542, IMG submission 160096) | Root nodule microbial communities from cowpea collected in UCLA plant growth center, Los Angeles, California, USA - CNSS1 | ecosystem: Host-associated > Plants > Roots > Nodule | place: USA...
TATATATATATATATATATATATATATATATATATATATATATATATAGGAGTTACTTGATTAATTGTGAATATTTTAATAATTTAAACGAGAATGGAGATATGGCGGGGACGGGTATTATGGCAGGTATATGTACATCCCCATACCCATCCCCATACCCAACTGAAAAAGTCGGGAATTCCCCATAGCCATACCCATACCCAGTCAATACGGGAATTCCCCGTCAAAACGGGACGGGTTCGGACAATACCCAGGGAGAGGGATTTATTTGTCATCTCTAGTAGTGGTAAATGGTAATGAAGGAGAGAACGTGGCCATGTTAGCAACATTTGACCCTACGGCTCTTGTACTTCAATTCCACGTCACTCTTCAATCAACATCTCATCCTATTCCGTACGTCTTTTCCTTCTTAATCTCTTCAATCTCTGCATTATATATAATAACCCTCTTCTCTCTCACCCTTTCCAATTTCTTCAAACTCTCTCTTTTCTAGATTTGCAGCTATGAACATTCACCATCTGCAACAGCTTCATAATCATCAACCTATGACCATGAAGATGGATTCCATGAGGAAGAGGGAGAGAAACAAAGGCATGGAGAAAGAGAGGCTTCAAGTCATGGATCTCAGTGGCATGTCTTTGGACTCTCTTCCCAAACCTGCTCTTGATTTGGCCACCATTTGCAAGTTGGACTTATCTAATAACAATCTCCAGGTACCTTTTCATACCTTCCAACACTCAAACAACTCATATGATGTTTCTGTCTGTTCATAAGGTCTAACTTAAGAGACTCGTTTCTGATTAATTTTAGTTCACACACAAAAATGATTGTATGATAGTATAATATTCTTATATGTATCAACTTGCACAGAAAAGAAAGAAGATAACGAAGTGAGTTCAGAAATGGACAAGTGCATGTGCATCCAAATATAACTCTGTCTTTTTCCTTTCTACCATAAAAATGAACATTAATGGCTGGTTTAATACAGAATAAGAACAGACATGAAATCGTGTTCTTCTTTTTTTGCATTCTATGGTTATTAGTATATGAATTAAAGCGAATTGAGTTAGAGTTAATATAGTTTATCCTCTCTTATTAAATATTATACATAAAAAAGATATTTTTGTTGTGACAGGACATTCCTGAATCCTTAACTGCGAGACTGCTAAACATGGAGGTGTTGGATGTTCGGTCCAACCAGCTTAAGTCTCTTCCTAATTCCATTGGTTGTCTCTCTAAGCTTAAGGTTTTAAATGTCTCAGGCAACTTCATCGAATCCCTCCCCAAAACCATTGAGAATTGCAGGTTTGTTTTTTTCAACTGCAATTTATTTATGATGTGATTAAATCGTCAAGTTCTGAGAAATCTCCATATATATGGATATAAAGTTTTCTATAAAACTATATCTGTTAAAATATCTTCATTAATTATGTGTATCTGCTCCATTTAAATCACTTGTCCTATACGAAATTAAGGAACTTTGGAATTGAACAAAGTAAATCAAATTGTGGTGTAAATGGTAGAAGAATTAATACACTTTTTCTTGTCAGCCTTATGTGAAAGAGAAATTATAGTTTCACACTCCTACCTATTTTTTCTAGTAATTAAGAGAGATATATAAGACAAGGGAAGAGTCAAATCAGATAGAAAATTATAAAATTTTACATAAGTAAATAAATAAATAAGAATAACATCACCATGAAAATTTTATTTTTTACAAAAATTAAAAACTGATGATTTATTTAGAAATATTTTATAAAACGACATTTTTTACCTGAATTATAAATATATCAAAGTTTCTTCCTCTGGTCTACGTTATCATCATAAAAAAAAAATTGTGGACAGAACATTTCCGTTTTTTATTTTTCTTTCGGCGGCATCAAATCCTGTGTACGAAAGTCTGCAAAAACCTTCACCATGTTCATATTCGAAAGCTTAATAATTAATAGTCTAATAGATTTTCGTACGTATTTAATTTTTTGTACGAAAACAAATTATGTAACTCATGATAGCAACCCATATACTTTTCTTATGAAGAAAAAATGAGTTAAATAATTTGGAAAACTGGTTGCCGTCACAAATCAAGGGTTACAGTTTGAAAAAACGAACACTTCATTTTTTTTTAATAGATTATTCTCCGTGATTGCTGTTATATTTTGGTTTGTACAAGTCAAAATCAAAGGTAATAGCACTTGACTAATTAATACAAATTTGAAATATGGCTCTACGTTAATTTGATTGAAATTAATTGTGGCAAGGAATCAATTAATTAAATGTTGTAAAGAAAGAGTTTGAATATATGACTCTTGGCCAATTATAATTAATGATCAACCTCAACCTTTTGCATTGTCAAAGCCACACCAATAATAAAAAATCTATATTATTATAAGTCAAATGACGTGGACTATGTTTAACCACAACAATAATCTCCATTTAATTATTCTAATTCTTCAATCATTTTACATCCTAATTCAACATGCCATGCATTATTAAGCTTTTAGTTAACATAAAAAATTCAATATTTTAATTCCTTGCTAATCAAAATTATCACCTGATTAGAAGAGTGCAAGAAACAAAATAACAAAGTACAGATTTTCTACTAGATTTTTTTAATATTGTCTTCTGTTCAGTATTAACCCTACACTGATATTATTAGTACTTTAAAAAAAAATCAATCTAGTTTGAAACATCAAAAGAACAATTTTATGTATCATTAGTTATTGAAGAAATGAAAACGAGGGAAATCATGCATGATTCTGCATGATCTTTCATCGATCTTCAACTAGTTCATATATTACAACTTTATGTATCATTGTTCATGTTGATGGTGATTCATCAGAGCATTGGAAGAACTGAATGCGAACTTCAACAAGCTGAGCAAGTTACCAGACACAATAGGGTTCGAGCTGATAAACCTGAAGAAGCTCTCAGTGAATTCCAACAAGCTGGTTTTTCTTCCTAGCTCCACCTCACACCTAACATCACTGAAGGTTCTGGATGCACGGTTGAATTGCCTAAGGTCACTTCCGGAGGATCTTGAGAACCTCATCAACCTTGAGACACTGAACGTGAGCCAGAACTTCCAGTACTTGGAAACCCTCCCTTATTCCATAGGGCTCCTCTTGTCCCTGGTTGAACTTGACGTGAGCTACAACAAGATCAAGACCTTGCCTGAATCCATTGGGTGCCTGAAGAACCTGAAGAAGCTGAGCGTTGAAGGGAACCCTCTGGTTTGTCCCTCGATGGAGGTGGTGGAGCAGGGTCTGCACGTGGTGATGGAGTTCATGCAGCATAAGATGAACTCGAGTGGTGAGCGCCCAGCGAAGAAAAGGTGGTGGATGATGAAGATGGTGAAGTGTGGAACCTTCAACAAGCAAGTGAGAGGTGGGAAAAGACCAGAGCATGAGGGTTACAACATGCTTAAGCACCAGAAAATCAATGGTCTTGCTTCGCCAGGCTTCATGGGAATGCTTTCACCTCTTCGCTTCTTCTCTTCGCCCCGCCATTCCTTCGGCTGAAGATATACACTTTTGTAAATCACCGTCATTTGGAGAGAAATTAATCACTTCATGAACTAAGATCTCCTGTGTTCATATAATCTTACTAATTTTCACGTTCTTCGTATAATTAAGTTTTTGTTTTTTTTGTTTGCATGGAGTTGAAAAATCTCAATTATATGCTGCATGAAGCTGTTAAAGATTGTACGATTTCTCTTTTGTTGAATGGTTTGGTTCTCTGTGCTGAATTCCAAGGATCAAAGTGAGAATTGTGAGTTAGGTTGTATCTACGTGTATAGAATAATAGGTGGATGGTATGATTGAGTACAAGATGATGGAGGGTTTTTTCGTTTGTGAATCTTTGAAAATCAAGTTTGCTCTGAAGATAATATACTTGTTTCACAGAATGGTTGTTCTTTAAAAGGAAATGATATTTGAACATTTTTTTTAACTTAAATTTTACATGGCTGATGTTGCATGACTTTTTTTATTCAAACATTAACTTTTTTTTTAATGAAAGAAAACTGTTGCACGTGTAGGAGTTAAATTTTTTTTTTCCCAAAATCCAAAAGACACAGCGAGAGAAAAGGCACAATGATGAGTGTTAGTGTTAGAGAAGCAAAGAAACAACGCAGAGAGAGAAAAAGAGAAAAGGCAGAGAGAAGTAAAGAAGTAGTGCTTGCGGGAGAACACATCGGTCACTAAAAGTTATCCACGACGAGACTTTCACCAGTTTTGGGTTTCAATGTTGGTCGCGATTTTTTTCATACATAATAAACTCATAATTAGGTTCATAAGTGGGGAGTGCAAAAAAATTAAGTGTAGAGTTCTGTTGGATATTTTGGTTCACAGACACAGTTTTTTTAAGCAATGGAAATTTCAAATATTTTTCGATTGTTACATACCCAATCACTTTATGATGTTACAAATATTTTTCCATGAAAACATAATTCGCGGTTGGGTTATGTTGACGGTGAACCTATATGGTAATGCAAAAATTATGGATATTATTGGTAAGTGGTGAGTACAATACTACTTATGGGGAGTTTTCATGAAAAATTAAATCAAAAAGGGGTCAAAAGTGGGGCTCAAAAATAATTAGGTGGGGAGTTATGTTGAAATTTTTTGTTCATAGACCCAAGACTTCAAACCAATGACAAAGTTATGCGCACCACAAAGTGATCAAAGTCACATTCGAATGCTAGATAATTTCTTCCATCAATACATAATTCGCCATTGGATTTTGAATACGGTGAACCTATATAGAAATGCGATAATATGGATATTATTGGTTCGTGGGGAGTCAAGAACTCTTTAACGGGGAGTTGTCATGAGTATTTTGGTCTTCGACACCCAATTTTAAAGAAATCAATCTTCATCGCTAATTACATTTCCTCACACAACAACCTTAACGTAGTGTGTCTGTATTTCCATCACCATCACATTCCATGATGGGTATACAATGTTGGGCACATAATTGTGACAAAAAAAATTTAAATCAGAAATGGGTCAAAAGTGGGGACTCAAAAACAATTAGGTGGGGCGTTATCTTGAATTTTTCGGTTCACAGACCCAAGACTTGAAACCAATTACAAAGTTATGCGCACCACAAAGTCACGTTCGAATGCTAGACAATTCCTTCAATCAATACATAATTCGCCATTGGATTATGAATACGGTAAACCTATGTAGAAATGCGATAATATGGATATTATTGGTTCGTGGGGAGTAAAGAACTCTTTAATAGGGAGTTGTCATGAGTATTTTGGACTTAGGCACCCAATTTTAAAGAAATCAATCATCATTGCTAGTTACATTTCCTCACACAACAACCTTAACATAGTATGTCTGTATTTCCATCACCATCACATTCCATTATGGGTATACAATGTTGGGCACGAAATTCTGACAAAAAAAATTTAAATCAGAAATGGGTAAGAAGTGGGGACTCAAAAACAATTAGGTGGGGAGTTATCTTGAATTTTTTGGTTCACTATGCAAACTCTTCCAAACACTATACAATCGATGCTTCTTTGATTCGCTGTGCAAACACTTCCAAACACACCTTTCACTTGAAACCCAAAACTGGTGGAAGTCTCGCCATGGATGACTTTTAATGGTCGATGCGTTCTCCGGTAAACACTACTTCTTTGCTTCTCTCTCTCTCTCTCTTTTTCTCTCTTTGCTTCTCTAACACTAACATTCATCACTGTGCCTTTTCTCTCTGTCTCTATGTCCCTCTCTCTCTCTCTCTCTCTCTCTTTTTCTCTCTTTGCTTCTCTAACACTAACATTCATCACTGTGCCTTTTCTCTCTGTCTCTATGTCCTTTGGTTTTTGGGAAAAAAAAAATTTAACTCCCGCACTTGCAACAGTTTTCTTTCATTAAAAAAAGTTTATGTTTGAATAAAAAAAGTCATGCCACATCAGCCATGTCAAATTTAAATTCAAAAAACATGTTCAAATATCATTTCCCTTCTTTAAATAAGTAGATTGTCTTATTGTTCAAATATTAATCATTATATAACATAAAAATTTACAAAATAAAGTTGAAAGTACTAAAATACTAAAAATAACATGTGTAGTGATCATTTTCAGGGATGGTAAAAAAAGACGAGTTTCGTTAAAAAATTTATCTTTATTTTTGTTAATATGGTATAAAAGTTTTATCTCTTTATTACGGGTAACGAATATACATGTTTCTATGTCTGTATCAGTTTTTGTGATTTTAATATTAATTAATTATTTTAAGGTTTAATTATGCTTTTTGTCCTCGTTTTGGAGTCAAAATCTCAAAATGGTACCCAAATTCTTAAAAGTCTCAAAATGGTCTCCTTTTTTGTTGAAACGTCTCACGTTTGCCCTTTCCGTTAAGTCAAGGTTAACGTCGTTAAAGGGAGTGCCACGTGTCAGTTCCTATATTTTTTGATTTTTTTTTAATTTTTTTTTGAATTTTTTTTAAAAAATCAAAAAATTGTCACGTGTCAAGCTGTCATCGTGCCACGTGGCAGTGACAGTGACACGTGTCAGTATTATGCCAGGTGTCATTTTCTTAGTCTCAATTTGGTCCCTTTATTTTAATTTGTCAATTTAGTCCCAATTTTTGTAAAAATTGACAATTTTGTCCCTTTCAAATTGAAACAAAAATTAATTTTATATAAATGTTATACAAATACTTTTATTAAATTTGATATTTTTATTCAAATTGTTATTTTTATTATATATTTTTAACATAGCTAAGTTTATTTAAAATTATGTTTCACATTCAACTTTACTTAAAATTATTTTCAAATTTTAAATTTATATGTGTTTTATTGTTACATGAACTAGTTAATTTATGAATTTTTTTCTATTAACATTATTTTCTATTAACAACTTTTAAACCATTTTAAATAAAGTTCAATGTAAAATATTAATTAAATGAACTTAATTTGGTTAAAAATATTTACTTGAAATATCAATTTTGATGGAAATATTTGTGTACATTTATATAGAAATTAAATTTGATTTCAATTTGGAGAGGGACAAAATTGCTCAATTTTTACAAAAAATGGGAGTAAATTGAGACAAATTAAAATAAACGGACCAAATTGAGACTAAGGAAATGATATCTGGCATAATACTAACATGTGTCACTGTCACTACCACGTCACTCTGTCACTGCCACGTGGCACGATGACAGCTTGACACGTGGCAATTTTTTTTATTTTTTTTTTAAAATTCAAAAAATCGAGGAACAGACACGTGACACTCTCTCTAACGGCGTCAACCTTGACTTAACGGAAAGGGCAAACGTGAGACGTTTTAACAAAAAAATGGACCATTTTGAGACTTTTAAAAATTTGGGTACCATTTTGAGATTTTGACTCCAAAATGGGGACAAAATGGGGACCAAAGACATAATTAAACCTTTTACTTTTTATTGTACCAAATTACAATTGTGTATAACTTTTCTTATACATATATATTTGTAGAAATAAATGAAAGTTACACAAAAGTACTTTTTTAATGTATTACAAACTAATTATATGATTTTATAATTTAACTTTATAAACCAGTTTAACTAACTTATAATTTATTTAAATTTTACTATTATTGTTTATATTTTAATATATATTTTTATTATTTACAGTTTTATCTTATTTATTATTATTTATTTTAATATTTATGGGATTATGTTTACTTTTTGTACAATTTAATTTATATAAATTTTAATTTCAATAATTAACAAATATTTCATTATGTGAAAACTACATATCCAAAAAAGTTGTTAAAAAAAGTTAGACAAATAGTAGTTTATTTAAGAAAGTAAAACTTCAAGTTTGAAAAAAATCATTGATATTTATTGGATAAATTCATTTAAATAAAAAATGTATATAACCTTTAAAATAATATATAAAAAAAATACCATGTATGATTTTAGTATATAACTTTTAGTACTTTTAAATACCATTCATTTCATACATTAGTTAGACAAGACTCTCTATACACATATTAGAGATAAGTCTATTCGTATACTGATTAAACGAGTCTAGGAACATACATTATATAAGTTTGTTCATACATAGATTATACGAGTTTACCAGTACACATTATACGAGTCTAGAAATACACATTAGATGAATTTAACAAAACATAGATTAGACGAGTATATTTATACATTGATTAGATGAGCGTAGTAAAAAATGTCAGACGAGTCATTTTATACATTGATTAGACAAGTCTCTTTATAAATTGGCTAAACAAGTGTAGCAAAATCTTTAGACAAGTCATTCCATACATTGATTAGACGAGTATGAGAATGTGTTTTAGACGAGTTTATCTATAAATTGATTAGACAAGTCTAATAACACATATTACACTAGTCCAATACACATTACGTCAATCTGTTCAATAACTATTTTACATTTTTCTGCATGGTCTATCCTATGTATTTTTAGATTGCTTACTTTTTACAATTTTGCATCATCTAGCAATTCTATTTTTAGAGAGTTTACTGTTTACATTTATTTGCATTGATTAACATTTCTAATTTTAGATCTTTTCCTTTTACATTTTTTGGATGGTGTAACTTGTGAATTTTTAGATCATCCACTCTTTATATTTCTCTACATCGTCTAACATTTCTATTCTTCAAAATAATTATTGTTTCTTTCCTCAATCTTTTTCTTCTAATATAATGTATATTTACTATCTAAAAAAGCATACAAACAAATAGAGATCATGTGTATGCACGTGTTTTAAACTAGTTTATTTTATTATAATAAACTATATTTATAATTATTTTGAAAAATATAATAGATTTTATTAAAATATAATCTATTATGTTGAAAAATGTAATCCATTATATATTTTATACGCAAATCTTTTTTCAATTGCAAAGAAATTTCCTCACTCATACCAATTGTTTTTAGCAATTTTAATACTTTATCACCTCATTTTGTTAACTTTGTCTTACCATAATATTTTTGTGTGTTTCTTAGCTCGGAAACAAGCACAATACCGCTTTATTTGGGTGAGAAGGGAAAGAAAGGAGGAAAAAGAGAGTGAAAAACAAGGTTATTTAGATTGATAAAAAGTTAGTGAATTTGAATAAAAACTAAACGAAAAGTTTGTAATAAATATGATTGATGTGATTGCAAAATAAAAAAAATAATTTTGTTAGAAAATGAATTATTAATTTGTCCTTGATTGTATTTTTATTGAGAATGAGTGTAAAATAAATTTAAATAATGGATAATTTTGAATTGATTGTTTATGTAATGAAAAAAAAAATTGAGATAAATTTATTGGATAAAGAATCAATTTAGTACAACAAGTAATTGACATTTTGTTTTGAGTACAATAAAAAAAATTACAGTGTTAGTACCAAAACTTTAATTTTAATTTTTTTAACTTTGTTAATAGTTAAGGTAGTTAATCGTCACATGTGTTTATTAATGAAAATTTTGATATTAATATGAAATTAATCTTGAAGGAAGTCTTTTGCTTCTTTTTTTTTAATTTAAAAAATTCATAGTTATTCTTTCATTGAGACCCTTTTGTAAGAGAAGAAAATGTTAACATTCTTTGCAAACATATAATAAGCTTTTATAAGTAATTGATGCATACCATAAAATGCTTCAAATTACATGTAGTTATTGTTTATCTAATGTTGAAAAGTTCATATTGATCGGTGAATATATTGAGTTTGTTACGTTTTATCTTATTGGAACTCTCGTACATGTCACATTATTTTACTCTTTTGAATGTGTGTACCTTTAATTACTCTATGTTCAGAATAGCATATTATACATTTAAGTTGAACAATCTTTGTGCTAATCATTCTTGAGGATTATGTATATCCATATTATTATCACACAAGTTGACTAGATATTCAATTAAAATTATTTTTATTTGTGAACATTATTATATGATGTTTTAATTCATTTGTTATGGATCTCATCGAGCTACATCATTCTTAACACTTCATATAGTTTTTACTTTAATGCTTGCAAAAGTTTTATAACATCCCACTTTAATAATATATTTCTTTTTAAAATAAAAAACAATTTAAACAAGTTAAATTGACATTTAAATTATTAGAACCAAGCCCATTTGTAATAAGAAACAACTTAACAAAACATTAGATTAACCATTTTGAACAAAATAATCCATCTTCTCTTTCTTATATCTATTTAAAAGACATTTTTTTTATGTTTCATTTTCACCATTCACTCTATATTCTTATTTTCTTATTTTCCTTTAGAAGAATTTGGAAGTAAGGGAGTCAATGAAAGAGGTCTAGGTTCAAGAGTGTGGGGGCAAAGGAATATATAGATGACCACACAAAACCAAACAAAGTCCTGATGCTTTTATTGATTAAGGAAAAGTCAAAAGCTTTTCATTTCAAAGTGGCAAGAAAAAAATGGAAAGAAAACCCTTTTTATTGTTGATTGAAATTTATTAGAAAATGCAAATTTATATATATTTCAATCTTTGTCAAATAAAATTTGTCTATAACTTAACAAATAAATATTAATTAAAAGTATATAATAACTTGGTGAGTGTTTAGTGTACATGGCTTATTTTTCAACTCAATTCTTAAATTATCAACTTTAACTTCACAATTTTATTCTTAGAGAATATATTCATATGTGAGAGTTTCATAAGTACACTATTTAAAAGGGATTTGTCTTATGTACCTTGGTTTTAAGGAATCTTGAGTTGCATCTGTAAATCCATCAAAAGCATGGTTTACCAGAGTCCACATAAATCAATTGATAAAAGAACGTTAAATAAATACCATATTATTAAATTTTTCTAAACCTTTTTACTGCATTAATTATATAAACTTATTTTAGAATCAATATTTCTAACTTTTAATAACTTCAGAACGAAAGTATTTAGTGACCTTTTTCCTAACGTATTATTTTTAATAATAAACCATATTATAGGTGAATTTTACTTAATATTGTTGGAAATTTAATTGAATACAAAAGTCTCACTTTGATCTCTAAGAAAATTGAACATCATTAAAAATAAAAATACAAAAATTTATTGTTTTAAGAGATTGCATTTGAGAGAAGAGTTGAACTTAATGTTGTGTTTTCTAGATAAATTTACTTTGTGACCCATCAAATTTATATGATGTAAGACTCACATTATACAATACTATCTAATAATAATTTAAAATAGAAAAATCTCAGTAAACTTTTGGCAAATTTAGGGAAAACATTCTTATGGTAAATAAAATGTTATGTGAAAATTATAATTCAGTAAATGTCAAAATTTATATATAATTTGTATTTTTATATGTTTTATCCAAAAATAAATTCCCTTTTCTATTTTCATCAATTTTAATTTTTTTATACCTAATAATCTTTACTGTTAAAAAGAAGTATTTTGGTTTATATAAGTTCTCTAAAACATTAAGTTTTAAAGTTAATTCCAGTCTTTTCTAATATTAGTATCGTAAAGTAAAACCTTAATGATAAAATTATCTTTTCTTTATAACTTTTTGAGTCCATGAAAAATATTAAAATCACTATTAACAAAACTCAAAATTCTAATTTAAATAAGAAAAACCAGAAATTTTTGTAGACTTTTTCCAAAATAATTATGAATAATTAAAAGATGTATTAACTAACTTAAAGAAAGGAGTTTATTTATGAAACCTTATAATATTCCTTTGGTCCTCGTTTTTGTTGCAGAATCTTAATTTGGTCTTCGTATTTTTATTAGTCTCAATAAGGTCCTCATTTTTGTAAATTAGTATCAATTAGGTCCTTTCCGTTAATAGAGAAGTAACACCGTTAAGTGGGTGCCACGTGTCAGATCTCGTTTTTTTGAATTTTTTTACTTTTTTTTAATTTTTATTTTTTTTAAAAAAAAATTTATATTTTTTTAAAAAAATATTTATGTCACGTGTCAAGTTTGTAGTGTGCCACGTGTCAATCTAATATGGTGACACGTGTCAAATTATTGTATGAATCTCAATTTGGTCCTCATATTTATTAATTTGATTTGATTTCAGTCCCAAATTTTTTTAAAATAATTTTAATTTCATGTGCTCCAAATTTAGAACAAATTTAATTTTTTTATAAATATAATGATGATACTTTTATTACAAGTGATATTTCT
>Ga0214542_1011466_pt1 | contig 12118 bp, 10 predicted proteins | sample CNSS1metaG_FD_160096 | JGI IMG/M metagenome (GOLD analysis project Ga0214542, IMG submission 160096) | Root nodule microbial communities from cowpea collected in UCLA plant growth center, Los Angeles, California, USA - CNSS1 | ecosystem: Host-associated > Plants > Roots > Nodule | place: USA...
CTTTCATGATATTTATACATCATTTATAAAAATGTTGTTTATTATATGTTTAGGCTACATTTATTTAGCCGTTGTCTATTTTAGTGTGGTCTAAACTATAAATTGTTGTACTGATATATATATATATATATATATATTACTTGCTCAATTTGATTATTAATACAACAATTTCTTATTTTTCAGTTGTGAAAATTGTTGATTGTTTTCGGCATTTGATGTCTTTTTGATCCACATTTGACAGGAAAAAAGAATGAATCCTTGGAAACCCAAATAAATTAATAAATCACAATTAGATTCCTTTGAAAAAACATATGGTTGTAAAGTTAACAATAACAAAGTGTGTATAACTACAACATATATGATAACTGTGGTTTGCTAGTAGTTTTTTGTGATACAATCTAGTTGTGAGGTTTTTAATTTGAGACTTTTATAGTAACAAGTAGGAGTAAAGTTTTATCATTAAGGATTTATAATTCTTTATCCTCTGCATTTTTCTTTATAATGTTGCAATTTATCTTTCATTGTAAGGGGACCCTTATATTGGTCTATTGGATTATATTGTTCATTAATTTGTAATAATTGTGATTGTTATTGTGCATATATATATATATATATATATATATTTGATTATCTTGATTGACTTGTTTATCTAATGTTAGTTATGGAGAAAAAGTTGAGCGAATGAGTGTGGAGGAGTTTGAACGGGGCAAGCTCTGGTTATGCGATACTTTTTCTCTCATAAGGTAAGTCCATTACAAGGATCTCAGCTGGTAGTTGTAACTTATGGCATGCCACATTCAAATATTTACAATCATTCTCACATTTTTAGACTGCTGTTATGTTTTATACATTTGTTTAGTTGATTTAGTTTACCAGTTTCCTTTACAGTTGTATGTAATTAAAACATGATTATGCATGCTATGATTAGTGGTCCAGTTGATTCTTTATTTATTTAAAAATAGAAATGGTTAAATCTTTCTAAATTGATATTGAAGTAGGCAATAGCAACTTCTTTAGTGCATTTGGCTCATTTATTAGAACAACTTTAAATTGAAAGTTATATGATGGCGCATTAAAACTATAGCAAGGGAATGTATTTTTTTTAATCATAATAAAAAACTTTCTCCTTTTTAATCATGAAGCCATATTGTTGTATAATAGGTAAATATATTTTTGCCTTGACTATTGTGCTAAAATGCTAGTTTCCTTACACTGCAGAAGATGATCAGGGATTATGATGAAACTTATCTTCTCACAAACCCTTCAGATTGTGCTACCAAAATGAACCACTCAAAACTAGATAGAAAATTTATAGTGAGAAAAGCCAAGACTTCATTAACTTCATTGTACTGCAAATTTTTTTTTCTGTTTGGCATAAACTTCAGTCCCCATGGTAACTCATTTTTTGTGGCAAATGGCAGGGTAACTGGTGAATACACACCAACAGATAACAAGAGACCAACTAATAGAAGGAAATAGCAGTGAGACAAATCATTTTTCAGTAGGCTTGTATAGTGGTCGACAACAACTACGTCCTAAAATGAACTTAACTTCTGATACTAGGATTGTGTCTAAAACATGGCCATAGTGTCTTCATTGGAGTGTCAAAGGGTTAGATTGAATCTTAGCATGGGTTGTGAAAACTGATTGTATAATATCATTGTTTTGGCTTTCATTATTTGAAAATCTTGAATCTTGTAGCTGTCCTCTTATACGTGTTAGGCTTACATCTTTAATTTTGAAGTTCTGCTTTTTAATCCTTCTATAGAGATACGAATTTTAATTGATGTCTAATAGACATAAAGTTTTATGTTTTATAAGGTGTTGATTGTAACATCCCATCAGGATATTACGACTTTAATAAAAATAAAATAATTAATTAATTACACAATAATTAATTATGCCTCAATTCCTAAAACACAGGGAAATTTAAAATTTTTAACATCGTATAATAGAACATCGTCTCATAGCTCATAAAGTGAAATAATGTTCCAGAGTCTCTCAAAAGTTTACATATCATTTAAAAATCCAAAACTAATAAACATAGTAATAAAAATCCCATGATCATCCCCTCTCCGTAGCTAAGCCTCACCAGCTCCACCTGCATCATCACATGCTCACGTGTATCGCGTAAACGATCATCGCCAAACACAAGCAGATAAGGTGAGCTAACAGAAAAAAACATATAAAAATATACCAAACACACATATACATGTATAACAGATAAAACATTTTATCAATAACACAACTCTTCCTATATACTGCATGACCACAACCATATATAATATTCTTTCCTTTCCCACAACGCTTGCTCCATTCCCATCATATGGCCACTACCATGTACAACGATACACCTCGTGGAAGACTCGTTACCTTCCCTCTACATGGCCAACACCATGTATAGTAAAGTGTATCAGGGAACCTCGTCCCATTCTTTCACACGGCCACAACCATGTTAACAGTCTTCTACGTCTCCTATTAGTATCTCAAAGCGCCTTGCTGCCACACCTATCGGCCACAACCGATAGAGCACGTGCGGAAACCATGCTACGGATCACACACCGTAACGCTAGGTGGAGTTCCCAAATACGAACATAGTCCGCAACGTCCCAGGACTACCAAACTCGTCAGTAACTCACTGAGGAGGGCAATCCAGTTGGACCCATCCGTACTGGCCACAAGCAGCACATCACACCGACAGACTCGCCAACCCGAGCCATAACTCAAGGTTCCTCGTGTTCATCCGCTATCCCGAGCCACAACTCAAGGGAAGTCATTCTGGGCCACAACTTATAGAATGCCACGTGCTTAACCCCTATCCTGAGCCACAACTCAAAGATACGTTCCGGGCCACAACCCATGGAACACCAGCAAGCTCACCATTGAGATATCTTAGGAGCCTTGTAGATCCCACACCATCATTCAAACCCAATCAACCCAATACTATATTTTGCTCCTAAACCTATCATCCAACCCTCCCTAGTCTTAACATTTCATCTCTCGCCTAAGTATACCAGTCCACCTCGCTTAGGCTAGATTGCCTCGCCTGAGCGAGTGCCATTCACGAAACCAACCATGAACTCTCGCTTAGGTGAGTCCTACTCGCTTGGGCGAAATCACCTTTCGCCCAAGACTCTCCTCTCTCGCTTGGGCTGCGAGTGAAACTCCCATCAGAATGCTCTTCGATCTCTTGCTTAGGTGAGAGACTCTCGCCTGAGCGAGACGCGGTTTCGCCTAAGAAACAAACCTCGCCTACGTGAGTTGCGCAACCAACACACTCGAGACACCCACGGATTCTCGCTTGGGCGAGTCATACTCGCCTAAGCGAGTTGGTCTGTCGCCCAAAAGCAATTCCCCTCGCCTGAGCGAGCTGCTCGAGTAGAGGAAGATTTATGGGTCCCTGCATGTCTCGCCTGAGCGAGAATTGCAGGTTTTGGCACTGATTCACGCACACACATTCTGCACCAGAACCCAAATATACTCCCAAAATATACCAATCCAATTTGATCACATTACACCATCAAAACAACATTCTTTAGACACATTAGAGACCCAAAATCCCAAAATTGCACAACAACAGCACCCTCAAATACAGAATACCCATCATATTCATGTAATTAGGTAAAAATCCCAATAAAATAGCACCCAAATACCCAAACCCCTAATTCACCTCATAGGGAGCACGAAAATTCATGGCATAGCATCATCACAATCATGCAAAATTTACCAAACATACAATTTACAGGTTTAGCTCTCCTAACCTGAAAAATCCCTTGCTTAACTTCTGAAATTGGGGAAATTCCTTTGACCACCAAGGCTTGTCTTATCACCACTTCAATTACCCCTATCTAATTCTCTATTTTACCTTGAATTCGTGCACCTCTCAGAGCTCTCTGAAAACAGCCTCTCAAAACCCTTTTCCACTCTCAAATTTTTCCTTTTAAAGGCCTTAATGCTAGGTCAATGCAAAAAAAAAACGGGAATATGATTAAATTTGAGTTTTATTGCTTTTCAAGGGCCATGACTTGATTGTTTCTCAGCTCCACCTATTCATATTCAGCCCACAGCTAAAGTTTAAGCCAAAAAGAGTTAAATTTGACTCCCCAATTGCTAACACACATAATTCAAGCATTATCTCATACACAAATATGGCCCAACATACTATTAAAACAATAATAACAAAAATACACACAATTGGCATACATAGGACTCAAACCCAAGTCCTCTCACACAATCAAAGTACTCTCAACCATATGAGCTAGCACTTTTCCACGTTATACATAACAGAATTTAATGTCATAAATGCACTACCTTCCCGCATATTAATTAATTAATTAAAGTCTGCGGATCTTACATTGATGTTCTTTTATGAACCTTCTGCAGGCTGAGAATCTTGCTGACTTCTATGAATATTGCAAGGGATTGGAACTTGCCAGGAATTTCTAGCTTCCAACACTGAGACAGGTTCATGATAGTTTTTGCTAACTAATATTGTACTTGAATTTGAATTTGAATTCGTATATTTGTTATACTTTGATATACATTTAGTCATCTATATATAATTTGTCAATTTGATGAGTTTATATCTATTTATGTATAATTTCATTAAATATAGATTAAAAAAATAGAATAAATGTAAATAATTGTGATTGAAAAAATATATATGAATACATAAATGATAAATGAGTAAAAATATAATAATAATAATTTAAAAATCTATGGTACTTTACGGAGGTTTTGAAACCTATAGTATTTTACGAAGGTTTTGAAGCCCAGGGTATTTTAGGGAGTTTTGAAACCCATGGTATTTTATGGGGGTTCTGAAACCTATGTTATTTTATGGAGGTTCTAAAACCCATAGTATTTTGTGGAGGTTTCAGAATCCACGATATTTTATGGAGGTTTCAAAATTCATGGTAATTAACCGGGGGTTTTAAAACCTATGTTAAATACAAGAGGATAAAAAACCTCTGTTATTGATTGGTACTTCCTGGGGTTCGTAAAATCCCCGACTAACACATTCCCCAGGGATGGTTTAGCGGGAGAAATCAAAATCCCGGGTAAATAATTTAGTAGAGGTTTTAACCTTGGGTAATGTAAAAATAAACCTCTGTTAAAAATATTTTTTCTTGTAGTTTCACTAGCCTTTAAGTAACTATTAAATACAAAAAGGTATTATAACAAATAATATTCAATTTGTAATTTTACTATAAGATTGCTTTTATGCAATTTGAAATAAATATGTAAACGAATAGAAGACATTTTTAATTTAATATGACTAAAGTTATTTTTTAATTGTTTTATACTATCAGGTTAATTAAGTTTAATTTAGTGGGGAAAATAAATGGACATTCTTTATGGTTATTTTGGCTTATATTTGAAAAGATTTGGTGTGTGGAATTATATCAATCAATTACAATACCCCTTTTCTTTAATGGTCTTGTTAAAGAGCTTGAAAAAGAAGAAGACAACTTAATTAAAACAAGAAGGAATTGAAACGAATGTGCCACACATGCCGAGATACAAAACTTAAAGACTAAAGTTATTGATAAATGGTTAGAGAATGCAAACATTGATTTAGAAGATATGAATCGTTTGCCGAGAGAGTAAAAAAGTTGAACGTTTTTTAGTATTGTCCAAATTGGATTTGGCGATACCGTTTAGGAAAAAAGTTGACAAATAAAAAAGCAGAAGTTGAAAATATCATTCAAGAAGGTAGAAAATATATGCAACTTGAACGCATTACCTCAATTCCTTCAAACATTTTTTATATTCTCACAGAAAAATGTATGAATTTCGATAGAAGAAAATCTGCTATTGATCAACTCATGAAAGCAGTGAAAGATGATGAGGTTGCCATTATTGGATTGTATGGGATGGGGGTTGTGGTTAAACCACATTAGCAATGGAAGTTAAGAAGATAGCAGAAGCTTTACATATTTTTGACAGAGTTCTAAGTATTCAAGAAAAAATTGGAAGTTCGTTATACCTTTCCAGAAAACCAAGAAATGGAGAGCGTCCAAGGTTTATGCATGAAATTGACCCAGGATACAAAGATTCTTATGATTCTAAATGATGTGTGGTAGAAGTTTGATTTTGGTCACATAGGGATTCCCTCCTCTGAATACTATAAAGGCTGCAATATTCTTATTACTACTAAATCGAAAGAAGTTTGTATTTTAATGAATTGTCAAAAAAAATTTATCTACCACTCTTAACTGATGAAAAAGTGTGGACTCTCTTCCAAAACAAAACACTTATATTTAAAGACACTCCTAAAACCATCAAGCATTTGGCAATATCAATGTCAAATGAATATAAAAGATTGTCTATTGCCATTGTATACTACAAGAATATGCATTGAACTGCAAATTCTTTGATGTTCTGATGTTATGATTGAGTGTAAGTTTATGATTTTTTTTCTACTATTTTGTTTTAGGCTTTCAATTTCACCACATATTGATTTTTGGGTATTTTTTAAGGCGCATAACCGGAAGTGATTGGGAGTTGAGTGGTTTATAAAATTGTGTGAAAATATTGATGAGGAAAATTGTTTTTAACGAGGGGAAGAAAGTTTCAGATGTTTGAAATTGAGTTTTGGGATGCATACTTGTTTAAATTGAAGAGTTTATTTGTCCACTTTCCCATTGGAGCCCAATCATTTTAGTTATGTAATTACATCCACATATCCTCTCTTCCAAATTGTTGAAACTTCTTTCACATTAAGTTATGGGAATCTTATATATGTCGACAAAATTTCAACATAGGATTGACCTCAATGGAGGAGAAGAGCACTGGATGATTAGACATGTGCCTCATCTACATTTTGTCACGAAAGATCGTGGTTTGCTAATGATCCAGAAAGTAGCTAAAATTTTATCTTCGCGTTTGCAGAGGTGTGCTTTTTATCTTATTTAATCTTCACGTTTGCATATTGTTTTTGGGATTATATTTGGGCATGCAAGAAGTTTGCCTCTGCTTTGATTTTTGGTATTTTGATGGAAATGTGATGTTCATGCCATTGTGAAATGATGTACATGTTGATAAAAGGTGATTGGATGTGCTCAATTGGTTGGAGTGTACACTATTTCCTGCCCCTTTTGTTTGAGTATCTTAAAATAATGTGGAGTGTTAAAATTTCAAAAGAAGTGGTTGTTTTATGTTTATAAATGGGTCATCAACACACCACAAATTTTTGTCGCGACTTTTTGAAATTTTCATGACTATTATGTAGGAAAAACTTTCATATCCATAGCTCATTCTTAGCATTTCCTATAAGGATGTCCTCATTTGGATTGATCACTAGTTTTTCGGAATAAGTTTTTGCTGAGATTGTAATTTGATCTATTTAAAGTCACAATGGACTTAATTTTATGTTTGCAATTTCAGTTCTAAATGAATTAAATGATATCCTGAATTGTGGATTGGATTGGATGCAGGTTCTGCTATTGCACGTGTTCTAGGATGCGTTGGAAGCAAATTCTTCATTTCAAATTTAACACGTATTTGCGTCGGCCAAGCCCACACAAGGCCAATGCTAACAATTATAGTGCAAATTATTTACGTCGACTAAACCCAACAAGGCTGACGCTAACGTGCATGGGCTTGACCCACACATACGAATTTATTATTGTATTTTTTATATGTTTTTGTCGATTGAGCTGACGATAAGTAAGAAGCAAATGTGCGTCCCCATTTAGCCGACGCAAACGAGTTTTGCATCCAGGAAATAGGCGTGGTCCATGTGGCCGTCGCGACAAGATCATCTTCTTATCGTCGGTTTTGTGCTTGTGACGTCCATTTTTGGCCGACGAAAAAAGCCTACATTCTTGTAGTGGTAGTTATTGCTACTAGCTTGAAGGAAAACGAAAAGGTGTTATGGCGTGCTGCGGTGAATAAATTGAGAAGTTCTAAGCCAATCAATATTCAAAAAGGTTTACGAGATCCCTATTAGTGTTTATAGTTGAGCTACGATAATCTAGATATTGAAGAATGCAGGTACAATATAGCTTTCTGTCCAAAATGTTTTGGGGTTAAGCATGTCATGAACTTTGCTAAACAGTGTACTAAAGTGAAAGTGCACTAAACACCTTTTACAAAATATCCTACAAATTTTGTAACTAATAATACCATGAATGCAAGTACGATATATTAGCATTATTAAGATTGAATGCAAGTACGATATAGCTTTGGGTCTATCCCTCCAAGTTCAAATTCTCAATATTTAAACCTTCCATAAAGCAGAGTAGAGAGTTAATGGCTTGTTTTCTTTTTCCAGGCCTTAGACCCTCGTTGTCTGGAAGTTACTTTGAATCTTGACAAATCTAAGTTGAGTTTGGTGCCACTTAAGGACACAGTTTCCTAGTGCTTATTTTTCCCATACATACGATTCTAACACAAAATTTTTCTTAAGGAAAACCAAGTTCTAAGTCACTCAAACCATCAAACATTAGTAATAAGAGCTTGCTTGGTTTGGGAAAATATTTGCGAATCTCATTCTCTATTTTCATTTATAATTACATAAACATCCCCTTATTTTTGTGTTCATGTCTTCAAATATAATGCATGAAGTAGGGCCAATAAAGGTCTATTTGGTTCGACAAAAAGTTTCTATTTCTACTTTTTACAAATAAAACGAAAAGGAGAAGGAATCAAGCTATTCTAAGAGTAACTCCAAATTATTATAATTTGTTCCTACGGAGAACAAATAAGAGAAGTCAGACACAAACATCACCTTACCTCAATCCGCAATCTCTCTAGTTGGCTTCTCCTTGGCTCGCGCATGCCATCTACTAGTATCACGACTTGGACCCGTGAGGGGTTACCTGCGGAGAGGACTCCAACGATTAAGTTAGCCAAGAAACTCTCAGAAAGTCATCACTCGTGATTAAGGGATTAATGAATGCATACCTTTAATTGTTGGGGTCCACGCATATTTATAGTCTATTAATTATGTTTGGCCTTGTCATGGGTTAGGCTATTGCTTGAGTCGTAGGTGGGCCTGGGCCTGGCCCAAGCCCCCTTAATTCAATGATTCTCGGTCTTATGCTTGTTCGATGATTCATTTGATAACTATTTGCATTCTTGCAGACTGTGTAGGTGGATTTTACCGTATAGTCGTGTTAGGTCGCCTAGGTGCAGTACACTAGTCCCCCAGCTTTTGTCGGTGGAGATATAGCGGGAAAGGATGAGAAATGTGAACAGTTTTGTTGGGCCGCCTAGGTGCAATACACCAGTCCCCTAACCTTTGTCGGTGGAGATATAGTGGCAAAGGATGTGAAGTGTGAGCGGTTTTGTTGGGCCGCCTAGGGGCAGTACGCCAGTCCCCCAGCCTTTAAGTGTGATGACCAATGTTAAGGCTAAAGTCGTAATAGGTGGTGGTAGGTGAAAAGGTGGCAGATGTCAGAGGTCTAATCAGAAGGTTTTGCGCTGCCGTTTTGAGTATTGTGACGTTTCGTGTGCATTGTGACACTTCGTGTGTCTTATAACTTTTGGCGCGAAGGAGTTGTAGCGATTCAGATCGCTTTTTATAAATGTGGTTGTTGTTAAAAGTTTGTTTATGTTGGTTCATTTGTAAGAAATCTGAGAGTAGTGATTTTTGTGCGTTAGAGCTGTCCGATAAGTTTTGTGTTCCTGTCGGCATCTTACTTATTAAAAAAGGTATGTCTAGTACTAGCGATAGTATGTCATTATCTCCATCGAGTAGTGCGAGTGGACGGTTTAGGGAAGATGGAGGTAGACAGTCTGATGATGGGAGTGGTGGTCCTACGATTGGGACGGGGAGGATTCCGATGGAGATGGTGACTGTGGTAAGGGAAGACCCTCTAGAGGAAATAGTAGAGAGTAGCTGGCTGGCTAAGGCTGGTTATGAATGGGTTGCTTCGGATATCCGGAATCAATATTCATTATTCAGATGGTTGAGATTGCTTAAATCATGGCTTAACTGTACTCCTATCGTGGGGAGAGATGTAAGCCGTGATATAGTGTCTTTGGAGCGGGTGAGTGTCGTTGAATGCGTCTGTCACGGCCAAGAGGGAGCGACCGAAAAGTTTTTCTACATGTACATGTGCCATTTTTCGTAGTTGCACGTGAGGCTACAATTTGATGATTTTATCATGGGAGTACTACGTCTACTAAGCGTTGCTCCTACTCAACTGCATTCGAATAGCTGGGCGTATTGCAAGCTTTTCGTGTTCTCTACCGCTCGTTGTACCTGCAACCCTCTCCGCAATCGTTTTTGTATTTCTATGATACAAGGCCGAAACATCCGACAACGTGGTTATCATTGGTAAGCCGAATGAGTGTGAGCAGACTGGACGCGTTCACTCAGTCATTCAAACATTTCAAGGATGGGTTCTTCAAGGTAGTAGTGAAGGAGGTCGGGAGGTCATATTTCTATAATGATGACGGGAACACTAAATTTCCTTTTAGTTGGACCGACAACCCTTGACGGTATAAGGACATGAAGATGGAGAGATTGTTGGTGACGGATAAGAAATGGTGGAGACGCCGATGAAGTTTAATGATAGGTACCACTAAAGGCTTAGTTAGAGTTTATAACAAAGAGTACTTTCTTGAAGTTACTTTGAAAATAACTTATCTTTCCTAATCACAAAACTTGTCGACTTATTTTTACTTTTTTCCCTATTTTCAAAGATTTATGCAACAAATAGTAAAACTATTTCGTATATAAAAAAATCTTTCACATCACGAAAACGTGACACGTTTTATGACTACATGTGAAAGAACCAAAACAATGAAAGGAAAATGTTTTCTTAAACATTTATTATGTACGATTGCTTCTGTGTGATTGGTTCTATACTCTTTTCCAATCTTACAAAATTTATCTAAAACAGTATAAAATTTTTAATATATTAATATCTCTATATTTTCTTATAGTCGTAGAATCAGACAGAATTTTACAGCACAACCCTAAGCGAAAGAAACAAGGAAAAGACCATTCAATTTTACAAAATTTATCTAAAACAGTATAAAAATTTAAATATATTGATATTTATACTGTTCTTATAATTTCTGTCTCCAACTTTATTTCACACATAATATTTAAAAATATTTAAAATCTCCACAGTATTTAATATTTCTTTCTTTTTAAAAATTTATAAAAATAGTATATATATATATATATATATATATATATATATATATATATATATATATATATATAAAATTTAAATGTACCAAAATTTTCATTCTCATCATAAATATCATATAAATAATTTAACATCATTATCTCTATGTTTTCATATTTAAATTATAATTTTCAAGATGTGATAAATTTATTTCTTTTATCCTTGCTTGTGAATAGAGGAATGATGGTTTATCTTGTCACATAATCAATGAATGATGAAAAATCTTATCTCTTGTGGTGGTACAGAGTTACATGCAAACTACTTTATTATGTGTTTAATAGTCATTTGCAATTAAGTTTCCACTAAATGATTCTCTCACACGAACCCTAAAATTTGCGCATGTTTGTAAATTATTTTGTAATTTTTATTCAATAATAATTTATTGTAGAAAACTACTATAGGATCTTAAGATTCATAGTTCTCACATTCTTCAACCTCATTTTTTCAATCTATCTCTTTGTCTTCGTTTCTCCTCTTACACTTTTTTTTTATGGTTTATTGTGAGAAAACCTTAGAGACAGAACCCCAAGACTCTTTTATAAGTCAACGTCCATCACGTTGGGTTGGTCTTTATTTTATCTTTATTTTATTTTATTACGACTTTCCATAATAACCAATAGGTTATTGTATTTTATTAGATCACAATAGAGTTCATCATAATATTTCAAATGAATCTCATAATAGAATTAATTCGTCAATTAATTCTAACACATGTTTCTCATAGAAACCTTAACTCTCCTTCTGCTATCACCCCACTTTCTTTTTTCCATCTTTTTCTCCTTTTCTTTCGCGTTTTATAAAGAGGTATTGTTTTCATGACACCCCATGTTGTATTTCTATAAAGATGAATGCATGTTGTAAATAATTTCAATTCATTCATTTTCGTGGCTAACCCTGAAAATTACGCATGTTTTCTTATAGAAACCTAATCCTAAAAGCACCTTGAGATGGTTAAAGTTGTTTTAGAT
>Ga0214542_1011474_pt1 | contig 12111 bp, 9 predicted proteins | sample CNSS1metaG_FD_160096 | JGI IMG/M metagenome (GOLD analysis project Ga0214542, IMG submission 160096) | Root nodule microbial communities from cowpea collected in UCLA plant growth center, Los Angeles, California, USA - CNSS1 | ecosystem: Host-associated > Plants > Roots > Nodule | place: USA...
AGTCCCACATTGCTTAGAATAGTGAGATGTGGTTCTCTATTTTACTATATAAGAGACTCTATGTAAAGCTTTAAGATACACCAGAAATACAAATACTTCCTAGTGTAGTCGTGGACGTAGGCATACACATTGTACGCCGAACCACGTTAAATTCTTTGTGTCTATTTTTCTCTCCTTTATTCTTCCTTTATTGCCTTGTTCCTAACAGAACGTGCGGAGCTTCTACTACAGAGTTTACCTGATTCGTATGATCAGCTTGTCATCAACATTACAAATTACAACGTTGTTGACCTCCTACACTTTGAGGATGTTGCCGGAGCTGTTCTTGAAGAAGAATCCAGGCGAAAGAACAAAGATGATATGGTGGAAAATGCAAAGCAAGCAGAGGTTTTGACGATGACAAGAGGCAGATCAACAGAACGTAGATCTAGTGGGAGTCAGATTCATGGTAGATCAAAGTCTCGAAGTAAGAAGCATTTCAAGTGCTACCATTGTGGCAAGAAAAGGCATATGAAGAAGGATTGTTGGCATTTGAAGAATGGAGGAAAGAACTCAACCTCACAAGGTTGTGTTGCAAATACCTCGAAAGATGGAGATATTCTGGTTAGCGAAGCAATAATTAGCTCTAATGGTGGAAGACAACTTCATGATAGGTGGATATTGGATTCAGGTGCAACTTGGCACATGACTCCAAATTGAGATTGGTTTTACACTTATAAACCTGTCTCAAGTGGATCTGTGTTCATGGGGAATGGTCATGCCTTAGAGGTTATCGGAGTTGGTACTATCAAAATAAAGATGTATGATGGTACTGTTCGCATAATTCAAGAGGTACGACATGTGAAGGACTTGAAGAAAAAATTGTTGTCTGTTGGACAATTAGATAACCTTGGGTGTAAGATCCATACTGAAGGTGGAATCTTAAAGGTAGTGAGAGGGAATCTGGTGGTGATGAAGGCAGAGAAGATTATGGCGAATTTGTATGTGCTTATGGCATATACATTGCAAGAATCTAATGCAACACTTGCATCGATGAATCAAGAAGAAGCAGTAATGATGTGGCATCGAAGACTTGGGCATATGTCAGAGCGAGGGCTGCAGATTCTTGCGGAACGTGATCTCTTACTCGGGCTCAAAGAGGTTTATTTACCTTTCTGCGAGCATTGTGTGATAAGTAAGCAACACAGATTGAAGTTTGCTAGAAGCACTACTAGAAGTAAAAACATACTAGACTTGGTTCATTCTGATGTGTGGGAATCACCAGAGGTATCCCTAGGAGGTGCAAAGTATTTTGTGTCGTTCATTGATGATTACTCCAGGAGATTGTGGGTGTACCCTATCAAGAGAAAGTCATATGTGTTTCCAGTATTCAAGGAATTCAAAGCACGAGTAGAGCTTGAAACTGGGAAAAGAATTAAGTGCTTGAGGATAGACAATGGAGGAGAATATGTAGATGGAGATTTTTTGGCATTCTGCAAGCAAAAGGTATTATAAGACAATTTTCTGTGCCGCATACTCCTCAACAGAATGGTGTGGCGGAGCGGATGAATAGAACTCTCCTAGAGAAGACAAGAGCTATGCAGAGTACGGTGGGATTGACCAAGTCTTTTTGGGCAGAAGCAGTTAAAGCTGCCTGTTACGTGATAAATTAATCACCGTCTACAACGATAGATTTGAAGACACCATTGGAGATGTGGAATGGTAAACCAGGTGATTATTCTTCCTTACATATATTCGGTTGTCCTGTGTACGTGATGTACAACTCCCAAGAAAGATCGAAGCTGGATCCGAAATCCAGGAAATGTATATTCTTGGGCTATGCTGACAATGTGAAAGGGATATCGCCTGTGGGATCCCACTGCCCACAAGGTTATTGTTAGCAGGGATGTAACATTTGCAGAAAATGAACTGCAAAGTAAGCAGTCAAATGATAGCTTTAAAAAAGGCGCTACCATGGTACAAACAGAGAAGAAGCCTTCAAATGATTCTCTTGAGACTGAACAGGAGCAAGAAGAGCAAGAGCCAAATGAGGCTGGTAATGAAGGACTCCGACGATCGACACGGGAGAAGATTACACCGTCTTGGCACTCACAATACGTTATGATGAGCCATGATGTGTATTGTCTTTTAAATGAAGATGGAGAACCTTTAACTTTTCAAGAGGCTGTAAGTGGTACAGATGCTTCATTGTGGATGATTGCAATGCAAAAAGAAGTTGAGGCTCTTCACAAAAACAAGACATGGAATCTTGTTGAACTCCCAGAAGGTCGAAAAGCCATAGGATGCAAATGGGTCTATAAAATCAAATGTGATAGCAATGATCAAGTAGAACGATATCGTGCCAGACTGGTAGTAAATGGATATGCTCAGAAAGAAGGTATTGACTTTAGTGAGATATTCTCTCCTGTTGTTAGATTGACAACAATTAGAGTTGTGTTAGCCTTGTGTGCTGCATTTGATTTACATCTTGAGCAATTGGATGTGAAGACTGCTTTTCTTCATGGAGAACTTGAAGAAGAAATATATATGCTCCAACCAGAAGGTTTTAAAGAAAAAGAAAACTTGGTTTGCAGGTTGAACAAATCTCTATATGGGTTAAAAAAGGCGCCTAGGTGTTGGTATAAGAGATTTGATTCCTTCATCATTAGCCTCAGATACAACAAATTGAGTTAAGACCATTGTACTTATTACAATAGGTTTGGTGAGAATGATTTTATCATCTTGTTGTTGTATGTGGATGACATGTTGGTAGTAGGCCCCAACAAAGCTCAAATCCAGGAATTGAAGGCACAGTTGGCTAGGGAGTTTGATATGAAGGACTTGGGATCAGCAAACAAGATTTTAGGGATGCAGATTCACCGAGACAGAAAAGATAGGAAGATTTGGCTTTCTCAGAAGAATTACTTACTGAAAATCTTTCGGCGCTTCAACATGCAAGATTGCAAGCCAAGTTCTACCCCACTTCCTATTAATTTTAAGTTATCCCCAAGTATGAGTCCTAGCAGTGAAGCGGAGAGGATGAATATGTCTCGAGTACCGTATGCATCGGCAATGGGTAGTCTTATGTATGCCATGATTTGTACAAGACCGGACATTGCACAAGCAGTGAGAGTGGTTAGTAGGTTCATGGCAAATCCAAGTGGAGAGCATTGGAGTTATGTTAAGAGGATTCTTAGATACATCAAAGGAACCTCAGATGTTGCATTATGTTTTAGAGGATCAGGATTCGTTGTCATGGGCTATGTCGATTCAGATTTTGCAGGTGATATTGATAGAAGGAGATCTACTACTGGCTATGTGTTTACACTTGCAGGAGGTGCAGTAAGTTGGTTATCCAAGTTACAGGATGTTGTAGCTCTGTCCACTACAGAAGCTGAGTACATGTCAGCTACTGAAGCTTGGAAGGAAGCTATTTGGATTCAAAGGTTGATGGAGGAACTCGGGCACAAGAAACAAAAGATTGTTGTATATTGTGACAGTCAGAGTGCCTTGCACATTGCAAGGAATCCTGCCTTTCATTCCAGGACAAAACACATAGGTCTGCGTTATCATTTGTTCGAGAAGTAGTGAAGGAGGGGAGTGTGGATATGCAAAAGATTCACACAAATGAAAACCTAGCTGATGTTATGATTAAGCCGGTTAGCATTGACAAGTTTACGTGGATTCGGTCCTACTATGGCCTATATGAAAATAAGCAACGTGATGGTGTGAAGATTTGATTAGTTTAATCAAAATCTTCAAGTGGGAGATTGTGAGAATAGAAGTCCCACATTGGTGGGAACTTAGTTTGTGATTTACTTTTTATGTTATAAAAGGGAGCCTATTGTTTCTTTAGGAAGCATCCCAAAGTCTTTCTTTTCTTTCTATTTGCTTTAGTGAGTGAGAGAAAACAAGAGAGAATATTTGTTTCTCCTTGAAGGTTCTCCTTATTAGTTTTTCCTATTTCCTAGAGAGAAGTCCTCATTTGTTTTCTCCTTGGAGATTGAGAGAGTGGTATGTAATTTGCTTTTCTTTGAATAAATTATATTCATTGCCTATTGTCTGTGTGTGTTCCTTTATTTTCATTTTGCATTTTAGTTGTGAGTACTTGTGCTAGTACTTTGATACCCAACACTCCATCTTCTTTTGATTCCTTGAAAATGGCATTGTTCCTGTGATTCCATATATTATAAACTATTGTCATCTACATATATCACCACACTTTATTACACTAATTACTCATTCATTCCTAAATATTCAAATTGACAAAAGTGTATTTTTGTTATGTTATGATATACCAGTCCCTACCCAGGAACTACACATTTTCCATATGCGTGTGTGGTCATCCTACAACTGAAAACTAGTGACTCACTTTCATCTTCAATTCCATATGTGGTGCATATTTCTACTCTGCACCTTTATAATCCTACTTTGTGGTGTAAGATCTGCATTGAAATTGAATTAAGATAAGTTTCCTAATGTGTGTAAAAACATTGTCCTTTAATATTTGTCCGTTAAATTTTCACAAATCCCTCGAGATACAACATGATCATCTTGGATCTCTCCAAGGATTCATAACTAACAAGAATAACTCTTTAAGAGAATAAAAATAAACCCAAGATCAAAAATAAATGAGAGTGATAGAAAATATACTTGAGAGATGTGTCTATGGAGGCAAGAAAAAATTACTATTTATAGGTGGTCACTGAATATCCACAGTGGAAACATAACCGCAACATACGGTTGAAACTCCATTATGTGTACAATATATTATGTCGTTTGGGAGATATTTTGTAATACATTGTTAAACTCAATTTTTATTATACTTTATAGGTTATCTTGTGTTGTTGGCACATTATTGATTTATATTTGGTTGATGGTAAGACTTTTGTTTTGCAGAGCAAGCCATGTATTAATCTCTTCATGCCTACAATTTCCATTGTTTAATATACTATATGCTAATTTTACCGTGTATGATTTTGTTTCTTCCTCCTTCCTTCTCCACTCTTCCTCCCTTGTCTCTAAGTGGATTATTATTCCAATCCACTTATTTCAAGGAAAGCTTTATCTAACCAACTTTCTTTTTGGCCAACCCACAAATTCTCCTAATATCCCTCCACCACCATAAACTATGGTTTCCATCTTTTTTTCTAAAACTCTATGTCATCCATATTTTCACTCCAATATCTCTTTTCAAAGTCTAGGCTCTTCCTTCCTAAGTCTCCACTTCTATTTAAAAAATAAAAATCATATTAAACAAATTTAAATTCTTTACTCCCTAGACTAGTTTTCATTTGACGCACACTCACAAACATTTTAAAAATTAACAAGTAATATAAAGAAAGATATTACCAATTTTATGAGGGTGATCCTCTAAATTATTATTTTTTTCATTCCATGTGACTAGCCTCTTTCTTATTAACCATATTTTTCTAAAAAAAAGAAACTCTTTCTATAATTTGCACTTACCGTAAAAACAAAACTCCTTCTATTATATAATTTTAAAAATAATAAAAATATATGTAACATAGAAGTTTGAAATGACAAACTTAATTTTAATAATAATTTAAAATATTAATTGAATGTGTGATATTTATAGACAAATAAATTTTTATTTAAAATAAAATGTAACTATATATTCTTTTCACTTTTACTTCAAAATTATTCTAACATTCATATAAAAAACATTAATTTTTTATTTTTATCTTAGAAATAAAAAAAAATAAAAAATAAAAACCTACAAGATAAACTTTTCCTCCCATCTAAACAGGAAAAACTACCGGAAGTTCACCAAAACTTTTCTTCCCATTTACATATATACATGGAAGATTGTTTTAAAATGACAAAATTTTTATGCAGAACAAAGTGTTTTTTAACAGAGGAACCTCTTAATGTGCATCCTGGTTTGTACTGTACTACAGTTAGTTTTTTGAAAGAAAAAAAAAAACCAAGTACGCAAAATTTCATATGGCAGCAATATGACATTTCTTTTTTATCAATGAACCACCCTGTTTAAGGAATTTGCAAGTGCAAAACTTGCAACAATCAGAATTTGTAAACCAGTACAATCAAAGAAATAAAACTACAACGGATTATTTCTGAAATCCGCATAAAAAACTCTATAACAGCTTCTTCCTTTGTGCTTCTTTCTTAACTCTATTATTGGGAGGCAGAACCTTCAGGCAGAAGATATCTAGCTGGTGGGAGCACAGCAACAGCTCCCTTCAGAGGATCAGAATACTTTCTGTACACAACCTTGAGCTTTTCATTTCCAGCACAGGAGTGCAAGCTCGTCAATAGTTTAGCACAATCCCTGTTTGCAATCAACAATACCAACCAAATTCAGGAAACAGTTGAATCATAAAAAATCCAAACAATATTAAACAACACCGAATCTTATTTTTCACATACATAAGTTGTTCTTGTGAGTAACCAGTGTGCAACTTAAGTGTCTCATTCCAAAAGGGAGTCTTATTCAGAGTGCATCTAGCTGCAAACACTGCTGAGGCAGCAAGCATTGATGGGCAATAATACATTAAGGTCGCGTAATTCATCATTCCCAACTCAGACAGAAAATGGGTCATGTTTTCCAACTGAAAAAAAATGCAGAAATCCACCAAGACATTCAGACAAGACATCAAATGAAACTAAAGGTAAAAAAAAAACATAATTTTACTTAGATTTGAACAAAAACAATTTCACACACACACACTCACTCACCTCCTGATCTGGGACTGATGCCTTGATAAAACGCACCAGAAAAACAAAGGGTGTGGGAACAGTCAAAGTCCATTCCAACTTTCCCAGTATAAGTTTCTCCATAACAAGTATCTGTTCATGAGTGTAAGCCCTGTCTGAGAGGTGGACAAAGTCATTAACCTGCAATGCAAGACAAAGTGTCATGTTGTGTTATTATTCCCCAGTTTTTTTTATTATCGTAGAATTTATCAAGGCAGCAACAAAAAATATAATATATACCTCTGGTGGCCAGATTTCTTCATACTTGGATGCCATGAGCATGGCACTGATGCCTACCAATTGCAGCTCCCTCCTTGGAACAGTCTTAACTGCTAGGAACCGATCGATAATATTGATGGTCAGGTAAAGGGTCTCGGGCGAAAGTTCAAACTTGCTGTGGACATCAATCAGCCAATCAACCAGAATAGCTCTCATCTTCTCATTTATCTCAGGTTGTAAGTGTATGTAATCATGGGGGCGGCTTTCGTGCTTCATGCATCAAATGAACATTCACAATATTAGAATGCCATCACATCACACACAACACAGAAAACCACAACAGAAACCATGTTTGATACCTCAACAAGTTTGTAGAACTTGTAAATGTCATCAATGTACTCCACAGCAGCAAGTTCATTGTCAACATCACTGGCATCGATGTCTATAATGTTCTCCTTTGGTTTGTTGGTTATGCCACATGCTGCCTGTAACATCAATAGGAGGAAAGGCATTGCATATTAGTGATACTACATAGTTCAGACAAAAAGTTTTTTTTTTTTTTTATCATTTTATTTGTTTTATCTGTATCTACCTTGCTTCTAGCCGTGAGAACTGATGTAAAAGCTTGTGAATTCTTCTTGGACTTGCAATCTCCTTCCTTTTTCTTGTCTTTCTGAACCTCCTTGTCTATACTATCTTCATCAATGACAATGACTTCCTCAGGCTTTGGTTTTACAGTAACTTTCTTCTGAACCGGCTTGGGGACTTTCTTGGTCACAGCAATAGGAGCAGGACCAGCCACATTAGCGCAGGCTTGTCTCTGCAAAAACCAGAAAAAGTTATGACTTGATACCATAACTTTGTCTATTTTGAACAACAATCAACTTAAGGTAAAATGAAACAAAGTATCATAAAGAGTGGTTCACCTTGTTATTCTCGACAACTGCTGCGGCTTGTGCATTGGCAAGTAGCTGGGCACCAAAACTCCTAAAAGAATCATGATAGTATCACATCAATATTAACCTCAACAACTTCTTCTAAACAACCAAATGAAAAAGTGACTGAAAAGAGAGAAAGAGAAAGTGAAAGGGAACCTAGTGATGGGGCGATGAGGCTTGACTTCAACGACTCCTCTTACATTGGCCAGATTCCCAATATCACCCAACGCCTTGCGATTCTTTCCATCCGCTACACCGTTCTTCTTCTGCTGTTTTCCTCCCCCGATTACTGCTTCACCTGGGAAATCACAACCAAACCACACATTCAAAAGGTGGCAGAATGCTTCTGATCTAAACACACAGATTCACAAGATAGCTCCAACAACAATAAAAAAATCTACAATGGAAAACCTTTTGGTCTGAAAAGATCGATGAGTTACGGAAAGAGATTTATATACAAAGATCGAAAAAATCGAAACTTGTCCGTTATACAAATAGATTTGATTTGAAACAGTATTTTTCATATTTCATCCGGGACAAAAGAAAAGAACCCAAAAAATCCCAACTTTAAGACATAACTTGAACCAACTTCCCTGGGGGAATCAGAAAATAAAGACTCGATCCAACTTTTGAAAGAAAAATACAAAGATTGAAAAGGACACTACCTCTGGCTGCTTGTTGTTGAACTATTGCTCTTGACGCCATTTGGGATATTCTTTGGGTCTTGAAAATGAAATCAAAGTATCAAAATATGAGAAACAACTCTGGGTAGAGAAGGGCGGGTTACCTTCCCCTTCTCCTTCTCTTTCTCTCTCTTTCTCTAGACTAAGAATAAGCTTGAATGATAATGGGGTGAGAGGGACAGTGAAATAGCCTTGGCATTTGAAGCCGAGGGACACAACGCTTCTCCCTTCAACGGTCAATTTCTGAGTCGAATTTGGACCTTTGGATTTACATTCATCCAACGATTGAGGTTCGACTATAGAGAATAGCCGTTGGAAATTCAAAAATGAGAACGTGCCTGCAGAGAAAGTATCATAATGGAAAAAGAAAAGGAAAATAATAATTAAATAAATAAATAAAATGTTTTCTTATATTTTATATATTTTATATCTGGCAAATTAATTTTTATTTATAATTTAACTATTCTTTTAAATTTCAGATATATTTTTTTATATAAATAATATTATATATATTATTTATATTGAAAATGAAATATATATTATTTATAATATATTTATATATATATATATATATATATATATATATATATATAAATTAGGTGTATAGTCAGAAAATAATAGTAACTTAAAAAATGCTAAAAGTTATTAAACATAGTAATTAATTAACAGGATAAAATATAATTGATAATTATATTATTTGTCTCAAGGTGAAAATCATATTTATTGTTAATGACTATTTCTCGTATCTTTTTAGTATAGTTGGTTTTTGTTTAGTTATATAACTGATTGATAATAGTATTTTGTAACAATAGTTTTCAAATGTGTAAAACGAGTTCAAGCCACTGGGTTAGCCTTTTTAATTTAATTTTTTATGTCGCTAATTAAATTTTAGATGTGTTTTAATATATGACTGGTAATGAGTTAATTATATGTTTTTGTGACAGCATATATATGAATCGTAATTTGTTATAAATAAAACTGAATCTAAATGTGTGATCAAATGAATGTCTGACTCACATCACGACATGTATTATACAGAGGTAATTTTATTTTAATTTGTTTTATTTAAAACAAACAAATATCATACAAGTAAATTACGGAGGTATTTTTTTTAAGTGAGAAAATAAATAAATAAAGAAGTTTTTTTTAAACTCAATTAATGCACATTGAATTTATTTGAAGGACAAAATTATCTATAAGTGTAATGTATATTATAATTTATTTGATGCACATATAAAATTAAAAAAATAATTAAATAACAAAAATTATATTTTAATGTTATTAACAATTAAAATATAACTAAATTTACAAAAACTAAATTAACAGAAAATAAATATTATTTATTTTTTATTAAAGAAGATAAAAAATAAATAACATAATATTATTTGTATAAAAAATAATATTTTATTTTGTTTAATTAAATTTTTATTTTTAATAATACTAAAATTTTATTTTTTTATTTTTTTATTTTTTATATCAAATAAATTATCAATATAACATTTAAGTATATTTTTATTTTTTAAATAAGAAAATACATTAATAATTATTAAATCATAGTTTATTTACTATTATATTTGTATATAAATTTTTACAAAATTTAATGGTAGAATGATTTATAAGATCATAATAACGCATTTAAAGTTTTCTTTCCATATATTAAATTACACCTACTGATTATCACTCTTATTACACAAATGTCCCTAATTTTTCAAGTTTTAAGAATCTTTCAACAAAAGAAAAATAAAACTTCATACACCCATTTGGAACAACATGCCAAACCCTTAATCCAAAATGTCATTAACTCAATTTAAGATTATAAAATCATTGCTTTAATAGCATAATTCCATCAATCGTTTTTTCACTATGGATCTTATTTCAAAATTTTGAAACAATTAAGAATTTTTTTTTCGAATTGATTGCTCAAATGTATGCAAATAGAACAGATGAACTTTTCTTTTCAATTTGTTAAAATAAAGTTTTTGTCGTTTTGTACCAAAATTTTAAAATAATTAAGAGATGATATTTAAATGATTTTACTTAACTAAAAAAAACTGATTAAACTAATGAGACATTTGAATCGTAAAATGCTAAAGTAAAATAAAAGAATTAAAAAAAAAGCATTCTATTAGAATGGTTGAACAAATTTTTGAGTTTTTTTAATTCATTAAATTAATTTTTAATTTATAAAAACAACAATTCACATTGTAAACAAAGTTGTAACGGAAGTATATCAAAATCATTATCACTTGCATTATCATATACACATCAAATATTAAAATTTCAAGTTTACTTTAAAGTTGTGTATCAACATGATATTAAGTAATTGGAACACATTCACATATAAATTCCCAAGCCACTTGGGAGTCAGATTAAAAAATAATCGTAAAAAAAATAATATTATTTTCACACTGTTTTATCTTTTTTCACACCTATTTAATATAATTTTTTCTTATTTTTCACTTTACTTTTTAATCTACACATAAAAAAGTTACTTTTGTATACCTATTTTATCCTGACAAGTTTCGAATATTTGTCAAAATAATGTTAAGTGACTTTTTTTTTTTCAAAAACATCCCACGCTCGCAATATCCAACTTATGATAATTTGCTTTCAACACCACGTCTAGGTTACTATTAATACGATATTCAACTACTAATCTTTAAACAATATCTTCAAATACTAAAAGTTTTATATATAACAAATAATTGTGGGATATAAATATATAAAAGGTTTAATTAATCGTAAGGTACCCAGTTTGGTACTAGAGTGTCAAATTGGTACCCGCTTTTAAAAAAGTGTCAATTGCATCCTAACTTTTGAAAATTGCTTCAATTAGGTCCCTTTCGGACAGAGTTGACTAACGCCGTTAGTCAACATGTCACGTGTCAATCTGTGGTTTTTTTGATTTTTTTTTAAAAAAAATTATTTTTTTTTTAAATTTTTTAATTTTTTTTTAATTTTTTTAAAAAAAAATTAAAATGCCACGTGTCAAGTCCCTGTGTGTGTCACGTGGCATTGTCAGTGCCACGTGGCATTGTAATGCCTCGTGTCAGTGTCACTATCAGATGTCATTGTGATGATTTCTATTTAGTCCCCATTTATGTTTTTTCGTTTCAATTTAGTACCTACTTATGCTACTTATGTGTATTTGATTCAATTTTGACCTAATAATTTTTAATAATTAAAATATTTTTTAATAAAATTAAAAGTAATTAAGTATAAAAGTTTAAAAAAAATTAAGTATTTGATATTTATATTAAAATTTAGTGGTAAAAGTCATTTTAGTACTTATAAATAGCATAACATTCATACAAATAATAAATTTGGTATGAAATTGAGAGAAACATTATAAATATTAGTACTTAATTTTGTAAAAATATTTATACTTAATTATTTTTAATCTTATAAAAAATGGATTACAAAAATTTTTTAATTATTAAAAAAAAAATTAGGTCAAAATTGAATCAGATACACATACTTAGGTACTAAATTGAAACAAAAAGACATATGTGGGGACCAAATCGAAATCAACACAATGACATCTAATAGTGACA
>Ga0214542_1011476_pt1 | contig 12109 bp, 4 predicted proteins | sample CNSS1metaG_FD_160096 | JGI IMG/M metagenome (GOLD analysis project Ga0214542, IMG submission 160096) | Root nodule microbial communities from cowpea collected in UCLA plant growth center, Los Angeles, California, USA - CNSS1 | ecosystem: Host-associated > Plants > Roots > Nodule | place: USA...
CCAGTCCATAAGGCCTTTCAGATACCACAGTATGTGGAATCCCATTCAGAAGTTCATACAGGAAATCAGAATAAGCCTGGTAGACGTCATGGGAAGACGAATGGGAGAAAGTCAAATAAAGCAAATGAATCACAAGTTGGTAATAATGACATCCAATCGTCTCCTGATTCGGTACAAAGTCCAGTCCATAAGGCCTTTCAGATACCACAGTATGTGGAATCCCATTCAGAAGTTCATACAGGAAATCAGAATAAGCCTGGTAGACGTCATGGGAAGACGAATGGGAGAAAGTCAAATAAAGCAAATGGACCCAAGGTCATCGAGGCTCCAGTTGGATTTCAAGAAAATTATGAGAATATAAATATTTCTCCACCCGGCAATTATACCCATAATGTTCCCCCAGGTGGTTCTACACCAAATTTTATTTGTGGCAATCCTGATCAAATTTGGCTCAATAATGGTAATCTACAAGGCAATCATGAAAATCCACTTTCACAACCATTAAGATCAAATAATTTTCCTTTGGAGCCTCCATTTTCACTAAGCAAAACATTTTCTCTAAATTCACCAAGTTTTGCAACTTCAGTAGTGCCGCCTGGGACTGGTGGGCCCAGCTTCTCTGCAGGACCAGATATTGGTAATATTTCTGGATATCTTAGTAATGCTCATGATCCGTACCCTGTTAATCAATTGAACGGGGACTTGAAATGGAGTTCTTACAGTAATTCTCCAAATCCTGTTAAATCTATTGATGAACCAAATGGGAAGATGACACAGAACACACAAAATTTGTATAATGGCCATGCACATGGTCCAGAACACCAACCTTCATCATCAGCAACTGTGGGTGATAATAATCTTCCTGATAATGGTACGTGGGGATCTTCAGAAACTCCTGAATCTTCTGAGTACGTCCAAGATCTTATAGGGGTTGTTTTACTTGCCTTGGACACACTGAAAACTGAAAAAATTAAGCCAACTGAGTCAAATATAACAGATTGTATTCGATTTGGAGATCCCAAGCATCGCAATACAGATGTCAAGAAGGCTCTGGAGATGGCTGTTGAGCAGCAGATGGTAGTGGAGCAGAATGTAGGTGCTTTGCAGTTGTTTGTTGGTAAGAATGATCAAGTTTGGAAGTGTGTATGCACTCTAGGTGGTAATCCTAAGAAGCACTCAAAAGAGACGTGGAAAAAAATTAAAAAATTTCTAGCTACTTCTCCTGGAAGATTGGCAATAATGAATACTCAGTGCAAGTAAGGATACTATAATTTAGTTTATTTTCAGCTTCTGAAAATTTTCTGCTTCTCATTATATGTTTATATTTTGTCTTTTCCCCAGGTACGAAGCAGGTATTGTGATTAAGAATATGTGCTTGAAAGATCATGCTTTGGGTGATGTCCTACAGATTTTGAGTTTGGCGATTTCCTATAAAAAATGGATTGTGCATCAACAATTGGGCTGGCAACCAGTTAACATCACCCTAGCAGAGAAATCTGATTCAGAGGTCATAGCATGCGAATAACTCCAAAAGCATGTCGGCAAAATGAAAAAGTTACTAAATATATTAGCAGCCAGTTTGATTAGGACATCAGGAATTATCTGAATAAACATCTCTTTCTACTGCTAATAAAAGGCAGTTAGTAATAGTGAGTTGCGGTATCCAAGTACATTGGATGCTATAGCTTACAGATATGATTAATCGTAAGGTTCTTTAGTTCTGTTGAAGGGGCAAAGCAAAAGTAACTTTTGGACTATAAATGAAACTCCAAACATACAAACCCTAAAGTCTCTTCTGGTTGCTAAGGTTACAAATTCTCAGCCACTGGTTTCTTATATACATCACAGTGGATCTATCTTGTAACCAATATGCCCTCCTCAAAACTTTGGCTTCTACTTATGTTTTTACACATATTTTGTTTGGATATTGACTTGTTGAACCGAACTGTGGATCCTTTGACTTATGCCTCTTAAGTCTTAAGTAGCGGTCCAGGATAATGACCAAACTATGCATTGCTGGAAGTTTTTGGAGTTTCAGGCAAGCAACGTGAATCTACTGTGTTGGTGTATCACCATGGTTTATCAAATCATTTTATTGTTCAGGGAATATGTGGAATGCAATTCAGAAACTGCTATATTGTTTACTGGTTATCCTTGAAGGTCATGATTTACTATATTGACCGCCGACCAAAATAAAATACCATATGGACACATGCACAGGGCATTTTTTCTGGAGGATTTTCACTATGATCAAATCACTACATGGAGTTTTTGGAAATGATAGACGATCGTGGAACCAAAATGCTTTGATGGTGCTTGTGGGGTTGTGATTTTTAATGTTCATGCTTTACTTGGAGTTGCCTTTTGGCATATTTCTCAAATAATAATTGGGAATTTTGGCCATTCTGGTGGGAATAGGTCTATGCTCCTTCTGCCTTCCATTTTCTTTTAATGGTGGGAACCTTGTGCCTAAACACAGTATATCATGTCTATCTGAATGTATGCTTTCTGAGAAGTTTGTATAGTTGATGAAGTCTTATTATTATAAACTTTTTTATTTTTTTGTTTGCTTTTAGGTCAGTTCTGATTGTGGCATCAAAATGTTTGTCTAGTCCAATATTTATACGGTTGCTTCTTCTGCGGTTCCCTAAAATCTAAAATTTCTACTTTACCCTTTATTAAAATATATTAAAAACCTTAATTATTTTAGAAGTGTGCAGTTCTTTCTTTCTTCATTCAGCGCCGCACTGCACCTCCATTTGCCTCCATCCATTTTTTTTCTTTGCCCTTCTCCATTTCTCTAAACTACTTCTCCATCCATATTTTTGCTTGGTCTTCTCCATGATTTAGATAATGAGTAGAAGAGTTCATTCAGGGATCTGTAGCGGCATAGGCGTTGGTGATGGCGGAAGTGTACGTGAAGACAGATATGTAACGTGTTGGGGGAGAAGAAACATGCATGGTGGTAGAAGAAGTTGGATGAGTTTTTGTGTACCCTGTTCTTTTTGCTTTGGAGACGCTACCCATGGTGATGGATGGAGGAAGAAGATGCTGCCGGTGTTGATGGATGTAGGAAGAAGATGACGGAAGTGAGGTGGACACTCAATCTTAAGGGAGAAATTCAGTTCGGAAACATATTCCTGATTCACTATTCTATTATGAGAAGATATGTTTTTTATACACTCTGAATTAAGTATTTCCGAACGTATTTTCTTTTGGAAATATATTCCTGAATATAAATTCCGATTATTTGAAGATATTTCCGATATAAAAAAGAATATTTGGGTGCAGTGTTTCATAAAGTATTTTTTAGCTTCGAAAATATATTGTGAAACATTCAAACCAAAAAATATTAAAAATAAATAAGTGTTGATTTAGATCGAATCGATTTAGATTAAATTTAGTTAGGTTAAATGAAGTTAAGTTAGATTTAAAATATAGTTTAGTTTTTTTCTAAAATAAAATTTAAATTATTTTATTTAAATACAAAATAATTAAAATTAAAATATTTTAATTATTTTATTTAAATTAATTATTTAAAAAATAAATAAAATTTGATTATAAGTAATTTAATTATTAAGTATTTTAATTTATTGAAACTTCTTGTCTAAATATAAAGTAAGTTTAAGTTTTTTTATTGTAATTATAATGAGGATAAATTAAGGCGATGTCCTATTTTCAATTTTCACAAAGCACTTGAACGGTGATGCCATAACCATGGATGAAACAAAGTTTTTATAAAACTCTTAAAAATTTGTTAATACCTAATTAAGTTTTTAATTCTCAATAAATTTAAAAAATTTCTATTTTTTAATTGAGTTTGTAATAAATGTTCAAAATTCTTAGCAAAATTATATTTTACTTGTTTAATCATTTTTATAGTTGTCATTGTGTAAATTTAAATTTTATAATTTTATAATTATAAAATAATTCTCAGGTGTCACTGTTAACTAATTATCAAAAGTTAATATCATAAACTATAATCGTTTTCTTAAATTTTAGGATTACAAAAAAGACAAAAAACTACAATTTTAAGGATTAAAATCACAGTCAACTTGTTAATTTTTCAAAAATCCTTGTATTATATTATGAGTGTAAAACTTCTTTTGGACACATAACAAAATTTGAGTGCAGGTTTGCTAAGCTTCAACTTCGTACCAAAAAGAAATTGGAAAAAAAACATAGTTAATTTCAACTTAATCTATCTTTTACCAAACATCAAGTTCAAGTTCATTGATTCTATAGATTTTTATCAAAACTTATGACCATACAAATTAACAATTTTACAATTATATGCTTACAAGTTTTGATAAAACTTGGTTCAATCAAACACCATGAGTCAAAAGTTTAGTGGTCTAGTTTGAAAAATAATGTCCATCAAAGTCCAATGAGTTCAATAAACTTTACAATTGGTCCACAACACCAGAAAAAACATTAATATTCAAACATTATATAATTAGTACCTTCCTTTCTTTTTAAAGATCAATATTTGAGGTGAACATATGAAATGTTATTTTTTATATAATAAACGGAAAATACCTATACTTTTTTAAAGATAAAATGTTATGAAAAATAAAAAACTATTGTATTAATTGCTATACCATATACAATGTATCAACAAATTATCTTACAATTTGAAAAATAATTAAATATGTTTTTTTTACTGAAGTTTCAGTAAAATTTGGAATTAGTCACTTTTCGAAACTTTATATCAATTCAGTCCTTCATCTTTAAAAATACATGAATTTAGTCTTTTTAATCAAATTTTGTTTAGTTTACCTCACTTTTCAAATGCATTTCATAATAATATTTGAATTTGAATTGTTTATACCTTTTGACACATCTTCGCTTCAATATTAACTCAAATATTATCATAAAAGGCATTTAAAATGTCAAATAAATTTAACAAAAATGTGTAAAAATGACTATATTCATGCATTTCTAAAAGACTAAATTGGTATAAAATTTCAAAGATGAACTAATTCCAAAATTTACTAAAACTTAAGAGACAAAAACATATTTAACCGTTTGAAAAATAATAAACACAAGTTTCATTTTATACAGAAAAAAAATCTTTAAAAGATTAAGTCAAATAAACTAATCACATCAATTAAGAATAAATATAATGAAAATGTCTAAAAAAATGTGAAAAGATCTGAATTAAAAATTTTCAAAGAAAAATAAAGGAAAATTTGAGAATGAAAGGTAGTGTTGGTTATGACGAAGATAATGAGAGTTGATTAATTAATTTTTTTAACTCTGTAATACATATCATCATGAAAACCACACAAGAGCCAAATACAAAACTAAGATGAAGTACTCTTAATAATTCTACTGCTATATTGGCTTATAAGTGAAAAGATGAATGATTCAAAAACTCATTTGCATGAAATTTTTTGAAAATCTCCATTTTTCACTACCCCACCCTTAAATATCAGCTTAGATATTTACTCATTACACTTCTTTTGTGTATTTTATACTTTATTAAAAGTCTTATTAACGAAATAACATATATAATAAAAATGAATCATCCAAGAATTCATATACAAACTTTTTCACACCTATTACACACTGTTTCAGCTTTTCAGGGACTAATTTAAACATTTATTTATTGTATTTTGATTTTATATTTTTAAACATAATTGCACAATAAAATTTGAAAATTTACTTTCTAAAACAACTAAGAAAAGAAAAAAAAAACGCTTTGGTATGAGAAATTAAAAAAAAGAAGCCATTTAGCATATTTGTTTTGCGCAAACTCAACAATTCAGTAAACATTTGATGACATATGCAAATAACAAGAAACTATTTAATACTTTTGGGTGAAACAACCATTTCTACTGGTTAGAAGTGTAAACACATCAATGAAAATATTATACTAATTTTTTCATTTTATTTTTACTTTATTTTTCATCTATTAAAGACTTAAATTGAAAATTCAAAAAAAGTTTAATCAAAAGTTATTAGCCTAACTTATTTCTGTTTTTTTTTTTAATTAAGACCATATTGTTATTGTTATAAAAAACTTACTTATAATCACACTAATATTTTAGAAAAACTCCAAAATTTAAGCGTAATCAACCAGGAAGACCTAAATCATCATAGACTTATTTTGAAAAATAAAACTTTTAGAATGGCACAATTTGCTGTGTTTTTGTGTTGTTGTTTCCTTGAGAACATAGTGAACTCCCACTTTCTGAAATTTTACCCCATGCATGATTGACGACAAATATCCTTCTCAGGTGAGGGTTTCAATTTTTCCCTTCTCTTCAATTATTCTTTGACTTTGTTCCATGGCAATAAAGCTTCCATCTTCGGCATATCCTACTCGATTCCTCAGATGGGTTTATTTCTCTTCAAGCTGTATTGCAGATATTTCAGAAACCCCTGAGATTGTTAAACTCAAGGATTCGTCTGAATTTGATCAAAATCTCAACTTTTTGAGAAATAAGCTTGCCCCTGACAACTTAATCCGGGTCTTGGACCGTACAAATGATTTGAACTCAGCGGTTAGGATATTCAAATGGGCTTCAAGGCAAAAGAGTTTTCACCACACTTCGAACACATATTATAGGATAATTTTGAAACTGGGCATGGCCGGGAAAATTGTGGAAATGAGGGATTTTTGTGAAAACATGGCCAAGGATAGGTGCCCTGGTACTGAAGAAGCCCTTGTGACCTTGGTTCACACATTTGTGGAGCATTGTAGGATTGAAGAAGCTATTACAGTCTTAGTGAACATGAATTTGGGTGGGTATAGACTGCCCATTGAAGCTTTTAATGCTTTATTGGGTGCTCTTGTGGGAGGAAAGGGTAGAGAATTTCAAAAGGCGTTGTTTGTTTATAAAGAGATGGTGAAGGCATGTGTGTTACCCACAGTTGATACTTTGAATTGTTTGATGGAGGCATTGTCTGCCACCAATCAGATTGACTTAGCTTTGGATCAATTTAGGAGAATGAAAAATAAAGGGTGCAATCCAAATAGTAAGACTTTCGAGATTCTTGTGAAGGGTCTCATTGAAAATGGTCGAGTGGATGAAGCTGCTATTATTTTAGAACAAATGTTCAAAGTTCAATGTCAACCAGATTTGAGTTTTCATACCTGCATAATACCTCTGTTTTGCAGAGAAAATAAAATAGAGGAGGCTGTGAAGTTGTTTAAAATGGTGAAAGATTCTGATTTGGAGTCAGATTCTTTCATTTATGAGGTTCTAGTAAGGTGTTTTTGCAACAACTTGCAGTTGGATTCTGCTGTTGCCCTCATAAATGAGATGATAGACAGTGGTATGCCACCAAAACATTATGTTCTTGTTGATATAATGAATTGTTTTTGTGAATTAGGGAAAATTAAGGAGGCTATAGTGTTTTTAGAAAATAGACAAGTTCATGAAACTGCTCCCTTCAATATATTGCTTGAAGGTTGCTGTAATGCTGGTGAAATTCTGGCAGCAAATGTTCTGCTGGAGAGAATATCTGAGAGACACATTGCAGATTGTCAATCTTGGAACATTCTCATTAGATGGTTTTGTGAGAATGAAGACATCAAGAAGGCATATACACTTCTTGGCAGGATGATAAAGTCATTTGTTATTCTTGACTGTGCAACGTATTCTGCTCTTGTAGTTGGCAACTGTAGATTGGGCAAGTATGAAGAAGCAATGAAACTCTTTCATCAAATTTGCGCCAGATGCTGGATTTTAGATTTTGCCTCGTATTCTGAACTAGTTGGTGGTCTCTGTGACATCAAACAGTCTGAAGATGCCATGGAAGTGTTTCACTATATGTCAATGAAGAGATGCTCTCTTCACTCCTTGGCCTTCTACAAATTGATAAAATGTGTATGTAACTCTGGACAGATCAAAGAAGCCATAAGACTTTGGCAATTAGCTTATTTTTGTGCTATTTCTTGCTGTATTGCCACACACACTGCTATCATGCAGGAGTTGTTAAGATCAAGGAGGGCAGAAGATATGTTAGCATTCTTCTCACAAATGTTGATGGTGGGCAGCAATCTTGACCTGAAAGTATATTGTATTCTTATTCAAAGTATGAGTAAACAAAATAAAATAAAGGAATGTGTTTTATTTTTCAATACAATGATCAATGAAGGTCTAATACCTGATCCAGACCAACTATTTGATCAACTGTCATTCATGGCCAATCATTCTCAGTTATCTATGATTTCTAGTGCAATTGATAGAATTTCAGGTGGTGACATTTTGAATTCAGCAATGTATGGCTTACTGATAGCCGGCCTGTTGAAAGAGGGTAGGGAACACGAGGCCCGTCGATTACTAGACTCAATGTTAGAAAAAGGTTGGGTTCCTGATGCAACCACTCATAATCTATTGATTGGATCTGATGTTAGAGAAGCAATGAGTCAAGCAATGTTGTTTGATGATTCTGCCTCACTAGATTCTGTTAGCAATATTCTTGCAGAAGGCCTTGGGGATACATGATACTTCAGCATTCTGCAAAAAGAATCTTAATCCTAGTCAATTTCAACAGTTCAGACCACAAACTTTTGCACCACACGAGCAAGTGAAATAAGAGACATCCATAGAAGCTACCATTCAGGATTGGTCAGCTAGCTATTGATGTGAATGAGTTGGTGCTGCAAAAAATCTGGCGCAGTTCCTGCTCAGCCAGCAGTGAGAAATCCAAGGACATGACAGAACCAGTGGTGGAAGACTAGTGCACTTCAGGTTCAGAGTTTTCATTCCACTTTTTCTTTTTCTTTTTCATTGCCTCAGAACAATTTTCTTTCTGCATTTTATGCTTAATTCTGTACTGTCTTTGCTGTTTCCAGATTGCTCCCCTTACACATTGAGGATAATGTGTGATTAAGTGTGGGGGGAGTGGTTTCATTTTTGCTTTTCTGCTGATTTTCTTTTTGCTGTTTCACTCTCTTGATTGCTTTGTTTTTAGCCATATTTTAACCATTTGCTGTTTTTGGAAGTAGAATAAGTGCAGTACTGCTGTTTTTGAGTCTTATATGCTGTTTTGAGTCTATTTTTCTATTTCAAGTCTTACTTGCTACTTCAAATTTTTCTTGCTATTTTTGAGTATTATTTGCTGTTTTTAGAGGGTAACTAGCTTTGTTTTGATATTCTAGTAGTAGTATTTTGTTTAAATATGCAGTTTTGAGTTTTGCTAACCAGTTTTGTTAACTCTTTTTTGCTAACTTGGTCAGTTTTGGCTAACCCTTTTTAGTTTCACTAATCCTTTTTGCTGAGTTGATCAGTTCACTAACCTGAATTTTGCTATTGTTTAGCTAACAGTTTGACTAACCAGTTTTTTATTTCTTGTCCTGACTTGAGTTAACACGTGCATTTTGAGGTTTTGAGTATTTTGATTCTTTTGAGTTTCTTTTTCTGTTTTTTATTTAGACTTATTTAGATAATTCTTTTGCTGATCTGAGTAGTAGCTTTTAGTTTTGAACTTTTCCTGTTTCAAAAACTTTTTTCAGTTTGTTTGAGCCTTATTTTTATTACCTTAGCTGTTTTCTTGTGAAGCATAGTGTTACATTGCCAATTTTCAAAGTTCAGAGATTCCAAATTGTTTGATGCAGTCATTCATTGATAGTAGAGTAGATTTTTCATGATAACTTCAGTTCTAGATCAGTTTGGCAGATTTAACCTTGTCAGACTTGAGCCATATTGTTTCCTTCTTGTGTGTGATGCACTCATGATTTCTAGTGCTTGGCATAACTTGAATTGACTTTAGTTGACATAGCTTGTTTTCAATTGCAACTCTTGATGTGATATAGGCCATTGTTGTTTCTGTAGCCACTTGACCAAATAAAGCCTACCTTGCAATTTTTCCCATCAAACCCAATATTTGAGCCTGTTTGAACTGTTTTTGTTATTGACCTACTCATTTGAAGCCCTTAGACCAGAAAAACCATGTCATTTCATACCTTACTATTGAGCTGTGAAGAGGCTTTGGAACTGTTTTGGGGGATTTTGGTAAAATTTAAGTGTGGGGGAATTTGCTGTAACAATGATATCAATTTGAAAGTGGCTTGAGAAAGAAAGATTAGCTGAGAAAAAAGAAAAAAAATATGTGCTAAGTTTCAAAAGAGAAAAGCTGAAAAAGAATGAAAAGAAAAAATGAAAGAAAGTGATGGCTGAATCTGTGAATTTTTTAGAGCATGATTTTAGACTTAATTTTTCCAGATTTCTTCCCATTGCTCCTTCACTCCTCTTTAGTGCTTTAGCTTTGAATCCATTTCCATATCTTACCCTCTATCTTGGCCTCGTTACAAGCTTGATTAAAGTCCTATTGATCTTGAGTTGTGTTGATAATGAGTAGTGGATGTTAGAGGCTGTTTGAGAATGTGCTGGTGCCAGATTCATGGTGTGATATGTTGAGAGATAATCACTAACCTGATACACATGAGAGGATGAGATATACACTGACTTGTGATCTAAACTGATTTTTAAATGAATATTACTTTGCTTGACTTGCTTGACCTGTTTTCAGCCCAGTTGGAAATCTTGGTGCTTTGTTTGGTACTTCTTTTTGTGCATAACAGTAGCAGCTAAGTAGTGAGATGAGTATTCAAATCAAATCTGTAAATTGCTTTTTAGTTTCTTTTTTGAGTTTCCTGTGTTTCCTAGGAGTGCAAAGGTAGTGTGGGGGGTATGTTAAGTTCCTATTTTGCCATGGTTTTCATTGTTAAAAGCACTTCTTTTGAGTGTTTCTTAGTTTTAATTGATTTTCAGATTTTCTTTTAAAAATTAGTGTTTTTGTGAAAATGTGTCAATAAGGTGTTTTTAAGCATATTTTTAGTTTATTTTTTCATTTGTTGGATTTATAGTGTTTGTAAATAGCCTAGTTTAGTTTTTTATTTATTTATTTTTTATCGGCATATATCAGTTTAGTTTGTACTTATAGCCTTTGATTTTTAGTGCAGCATAGAATTTAGTTTTTATGTGCTTAATAATTCTTGTATAACTTTTCAGCTTGTGGATTTTAGGTGCTCTGAAAATTAGTGCAGTGAACAATTCAGTTAATAAAATGACCTGCTGTAGCCAAAAGCTGAACCAGTGATGACCTGCTGTCAAAGGTCACTTATGAAGAGTGGGAGCTGGAAGTAACCTACTACACCTGCCTGGAAAAGCTGAAAATGGAACCTGGAAGACTGTCAACGTCACTTAAGAGCTGATTGGTTGGGAGCTGAACCTGCCAAGTGAAGAAGGACTGTACCTGGACGTGTAACCTGTCTAACCAGTGAGGGCTACTTGCTGCAGCCTGTTGGAAGTGGAGTGGGCAGATTAGCTTCAACTAAAGCAACCTAGGACAACCAGTTAACATGTAGCTGATTCTTTGGAGCTGGAAAAGTTAGTTGACCTGAAGACTTGTGTTAGATATTGTTTGATATTATTAAGATATTGTTAGATATTGATAACCACAATATCAAACAATATCTTCTATTTAATCTTTTTATTTTCAGTTACTCTTTTTACTTGTACCTCTCTCTATTATAAATAGATTACCCTATGTGTGGTTTATACACAAGGGAGATTAATCTCAATCCCTATTTTCTTTATTCTCAACATGGTATCCAGAGCTTAAGGTATCTTTTCTTTTCGTTGTCGTTGCCTCTGCCTCTGTCGCCGCCGGACCACCGCCGGACCATCGCCGGACTTTTGCCGGACCTTCGCCGGACTTTTGCCGGATCTTCGACGGACCTCCGCCGGATCTTCGCCGGACCTTCGCCGGACCTTCGCCGGACCTTCGCCGGACCTTGCCGGACCTTCGTCGAACCTTCGCCATCGGACCTCTGTTGCTGGAGTGCCAATTCTGACCGGCAACCTTGAAGCCGTGCCTCCTCCATGGCGTCTTCCGCTGCCTCTTCCCATTCTGAAAACTCTTCTAGTGTGTCTGACCCGTCCATCTACACTAACTATGTTAATGTACACTTATCCATTGACAAGTTAACTGGCCATAATTATGCCACATGGTCATCAGACGTCTGCTTATGGCTTAAGAGTCAGAGGTATCTTGATCATCTTGCCCCGAAAGCATCTACTCTCACTCCTGCTGAGAACGACCGTTGGGAAACCATTGATGCTCAATTATGTGTGGTTCTTAAGGGTACTCT
>Ga0214542_1011477_pt1 | contig 12108 bp, 2 predicted proteins | sample CNSS1metaG_FD_160096 | JGI IMG/M metagenome (GOLD analysis project Ga0214542, IMG submission 160096) | Root nodule microbial communities from cowpea collected in UCLA plant growth center, Los Angeles, California, USA - CNSS1 | ecosystem: Host-associated > Plants > Roots > Nodule | place: USA...
GAAGTAAACAAACATTTAAAATATATTTTAATTTGAATATTTGTTTTCCTTTTATATTTTTTTAAAAATATTTTTAAATTTTATCAACTAGGTTTCATTAATGTTTGCAAATTTAATAAATGTTTTAATTCTCATAAAATTTTATTTGGCATTCTAATATAAAATGTAAACAATTATAATTTATTTTAAAGTATTTAATATCGAAGAAACAATCATTCTTTTAATATTGAATATTTGATACTATTATGTTTCCTTTACGTAATTTTGTATTGTTTTATAAAAATTAATTAAAATTAATATTAAAGTATAAGAAAATGGGGACGGGTACGGGTACGAGATTATACCCGTTACCCAGTGGGGATGAGGATGAGACAAAAGTTTGATACCCGTTGAATTTGGGTATTGGGATGAGGATGAATTTTTTCTACGGGAATGAGTATGGGATAACGAAACACATCCCCACCCCGCCCCATTGTCATCCCTAAGACCTTCAATTCTTTTGTTTATGAAACTTTTCTGTATCGCAGTTTTAGTTAAATTTGGCTGAAACGTTGTTAATAGGTCAGTTCTAAGTTAAACAAAGTTATATATAAAAATATTTGGTAAAGTTAGCGGATAATATGACTAAAAAACATAAGATCATAAAAAAAAAGGTATAAATAATTATTGAATTAAAAAAATATGTGAAAATTATATAAATTAAATTTTACTTATTTTTTTAAAATTTTCTTTAGAATTTAGATAGCTATCATTTCTCAATAAAAATAAATATTTCATTAAAAATAAAAAAGTAATTAATAATTAAAACAAGGGTTAAATATGTTTTTGTCCTTTAACTTCTACTGAAAATTGGAATTAGTCCCTCTCAAGAACCTTGATCCAATTTAGTCCTCAACTTTACAAATGTTTGGATTTAGTCCTTTTAACAAAATTTTGTTAAGTTTATTTGACGTTTCAAACGTATTTCAAGACAGTTTCTTAGCTAATATTGAAGCAGAAATGTGTCAAGCGCGGAAAATAACTCAAATGCTCATATGAAATGCGTTTAAAACGTTAAATAAACTTTAAAAAAATTTATTAAAAGGACTAAATCCAAACATTTTTAAAACAAAATCGCAATAAAAACTCCAAACTTTTCAAATTGAACAATATTTTGAAATCAGAATACCAACATAAACAGTTTATTAAAATAATTTTAAAACTATTAAAATAGCTTCCTTAATTTATATAGATAAAAATAACTTTATGAACATTTTTTTATCAACCAATTTTATCTGTATTTTAAATTATGATTTACCGAATACCATTTTACCTTGGTGATACGGAAACTTTTACAGCAATGAGATTTTTTCTTTTACAGAGAAAACTATTTCCATAGACGTATTTTCTTGGACCTCGAAAACCAAGATATTCAACGTCTCAGGAACTCGTTCTCTTTAATTAACCACTCTTAATTAACTACCTAATTGCGTTATATAAAGTTCGAAAAAAGAGATTTAGTTTTAATACCTAAAAAATCATCCTCGTTAACTTTAATGCATTTCAGGCAATAAACAATGACAGAAAATGTTCTAAATTTAAAATCATTTCATCAAATTTTGCACGGCTCTTTAACTATTAAAACAACTTAGTACTGTTGTTGGATCATTTTAAGCTTCAACATTGAATTATAAATATGTGCATTGGAATACAATAATTAGTTTTGCCCTTTATAATCAACTACTCCCAACTGTTTTAATTAATCAAGTACATAAAAATTTGGATATTTAATGTCCTCTAATCTCCACATTCATTGCATTGAGTAATGTATATCATAACATAACCATAATTATCAACATATTTATACCTCGTAGCCTCTTAAAAACTTTATTTACAAAAAATTAGTGATTTATCATAGAATTATTTTGATATGGTCTTAATCCAAGTCACTCCCAACCACTTATACATAAAGAATAATAGACTTCATTTGTTGGAGGTTAGGAATGTGAGGTGGTTATGTATGTCTTCAATCATTAAAATATTTAGAGACAAAGTGAATATGATGTGAAAGAGAGAGGAAAATAATGAAGGTGATGATGTGCACAAATATAATGTGTATAAATGCATTTTCATGTTAGATTACCATCACAATAATCATGTCATATTCCATTTGTTGAGTAATTATATTGATAACATATTTTTATAAAAAATGTTGAACCAAAATTATTCTCACTCACAAAAATATCTTCCAAATCACAAATATTATATGAAATGAAAAAAAAATTAGTCAAATGAAAGATCTATTAGAATCCACAAACTTCTTAAGGTATCATTTCATTTTGTAATAAAGTAAAATTTTTATTTACTTATATACTACAATTTAATTTAATTTAATTTATGATAGATACGACAGTAGTTACTTACATATGTTGAAAGGATAATGATATTTTAATATACTTTTTTAACCCACTTTTAACTCATCTCTCCAATTATCCTTCAATTATCTATTTTGATCTTGGAAAATTATACTTTGATTTTCATTTTAGACTCTTATATTTTTCTCTAACGTGACTTAATGTGGGTCATTGATTCTTTTAAAGAAAAATTAGTGGTACATTAATCAATTACCTATATTAGTCCACGTCAGGAAATAAAAGATGAGAGTAAAAAAAATAGGAGTCATAATATTATTGTTCTTTGATTTTTTTAATAATGTGATATGATAATCTAAGGATGATAGAATGATAGATAAAATTTAAATTAAAAGAAATAAATCAAAATATTATTATCCATGTAAAAATAAATAATAATATTTTAACGATTTTTTTAACTGACTTTTAACTTACGTCTACACGATCTATAAAAAGGAAAATTATGTTTTGACAAGAAATTTTTTTACAAAATTGACAAAGTTACTATAAATAGAATTAAAATAGATTTTCATTTTACTTTTTAACCAAAATAAAATAATAAAATAATAATTTTTTACTTAAAATGATAATTTGTCAAAAGTTTGTTAGAAAAAACTTTGTTAAAGTATCTCGCCTATAAAAGTATACAGCTTCGTTACAATGAATAAGCAAGTCGTAGCGTGAGTCCAACGCGAGTTGAATAAGCGTGACATTAAAATTCCTTTTTTGGGTCCAATGAATATGAAATATGACGTAATTTGGTTGGAAAAAGTTAAAATTTATTTGCCGACCGATCTATGGAATGTACAATGAAACTTGCAATCTCTTTTATTATTTAAAAAAAAATGGTTATAGTTTATTTTTAAAATAACTATTTTTCATCCTTTTTAAAGAATTTAATACTTAGATATAGCATTTAAAATGGTGACATATTTGAATGCATAATTTAGTACCTCAGTTACAATGTAATAAATAAATAAATATTTATGACTTAGTCTACAAGTTGTCATTAATAATTAATAATTAATTAATTAACTAATTATATACTCCATCACATTCTTATTATTTGCAGAGTTATGAAGTCAACTTATTAAGACTACCTATGGAATAAAGTCTCAGATTTTTATTTTTTTTGACGTTGGACTGTGTCAGGAATTTTGTTCTGATGATGACTACTTGCAGCCATCTCTTTTAGTTTCTAGAACTTCATACATTTTCTTCAAAAGTTTATTTTTCTTCTTTTCAACCCATCGTTTCCTTACTTTAACGTGTGTGGAAGATTAATAATATGAATACATCAAGACAAGGACAACACACTAAAGCAAAACGTTTCATCGCAGAAATTTCATGCATGCAACTCATTTCAATTTACTTCATCATAATACCCATTCTGACCAATATCCAATATCTGTTCTACATGGCACTCATATAACATGGATTTTTGTAAATGGTGTGGGTGAACCATTTTTGTATCTAAAATTATGTTCATTCCACCAACTCTTTTTTAACTACTCTAATATACCCATAACAAATAATGAACATATATTATTCAGAAGGAGCTTAATGAGCATGGGCATCCATGCTTGCATGTGTTTCCAAATCACTTTTGTCTTTAAGTCATGGAATATTATATTCTAAAATAAATACTACTTTATGTTAAAAAAAAAAAAATAGATGCATCATTCATACTCTTTCTTTATTTTATTTTTCTTCAAATAGTTTAACAAAAATTCAAAAGATAATCCCTGAAATTAACCTTTCATTCTTTATCTTTGCCTTTTGCTTTCTTTTGTGTAGAGATGAGGGTTGCAATGAGTTGCCTCTTTTGCATTTTTGCCAAAAAGTGAGGTGTGGTCGTCATAGGTTGGTATATATCACCTTATCGTGACAACTAGAAATGATTGACATCGGATTTTGGTATATATAAATATAAATTTGTGGAGTTATATTAATGAAAGACGAAGAACAAAGTATAAAGATTAAAATGGTGTCGAACTCGTAAAAGTCCTAATAGTAAAATTGAGTTAGAGAATTAAGTGGAGTGAGTTATTAATACTTGCGATCTTTTTATATCAATTTTGTTTGAGAAACTTTGGTCTTTGAAAAAGAAATGTTGTTATATGAGTAATGATGTGGAATTTATCTGTTTCTGTTTTTGAATGAATATACGCTAAAGTCCAAGGTAGATGTCAAAGGAATGAGTTTTGTAATTGAAAATAGTTTGTACGCAGAAGTTCAACATTCTGCTTTGTGGAACTTTTGGAGAAATCCCATAGCGTGTATCATATTTCGCACGTTCGATTCTCTTTCCCAAGAACAAAAGGAAGAATGATTGAAATTGAAAAGACTTCCGATGGTGGTGTCTGCAAGTAAAGCGCATTCACAACTCTCCCTTACTATGGACCCATTACATTATTGAGGACCACAAACACAATGCTATTTCTCTGCCCATTCTACCCTTTTAGTATTCCTTTCACTAAATTTACACTTTACACCAACTCATTCACCTCCCACTTAATTCCTTGTACTTTTAACGTTTATGTTAATCTTTTTTTAATTATGGATCAAAACTTTACTTTCTTTAGTTTTAAAATTTTTCTTCTTAAATACCATGGTGGCAAAGTTGCAAAGAAGCCCAACTATTAAAACGAATTGGAGACCGGTTCTTCCTGCACCGTCCTTTTTTTCTTACTGCACCCACTAAATCTTAAAATTTCCATTTTACCCTTAAGTTAAAAGTAATAAAAAACCCATTTTGCAGTTTCCCCTGCACCTATTCCCTGCACCTCATTCACTATTCACTATACCTGCAACTCCTTGCACCTTCACGAGCCTCCGTGTTTGCACCCTTCACGTTCACATGCACCATTTGGCTTCTTCCTTCCTTCAAGAAGCCGCGTTCCCGCAAGCCCTGCACCCTATTGATTTTGGCTATAGCTTCTTTCTCCAAGCAGCAGCAACAACAATCCCTGCATAATACTGGAACACAACTTCTTATTCCATGAAATAAATTACGACTGAATTAAGTGCTTTTCGAACTACAAATTACATAAGCTAGGGTTATGTGTGATGTGAAAAGAAGAATAGTATTGGACCAAGTTGGTTGAGTTTTTTTTAGTATTTCGAATTGGTCAATTCGAAAATCACATTTGAATTATGAATGTATTCTCGAATCCAAGAATGTATTTCGGATTATCAATCCGATTTGACTTCTAGATCAGTCAATTTGGAATGTACTTCATCTAAGAGTGTATTTTGGATTGTCCAATCCCGAATTCAGGTGTGATTTTTAGATTATTCATTTTGGATACCATCTAGAAATTATATATAATTTTCAAATTGGACAATCCATAGTGCATTATGGGTAGAGATGACAACGGGGCGGCACGGGAATAGATTTCGTTATCACATACTCATCTGGTAGAAAAAATTCATCTCTATCTTCATACCTATATTCAACGGGTATCAAACTTTTGTCTCATCCACATTCCTACTAGGTAACCGGTAGCTCATACTCATACCTATACCCGTTTTCTTACTACTTCAATATTAATTTTAATTAATTTTTATAAAATAAAAAAAATTATGCTAAAGGAAACATAATATGATCAAATATTTAATATTAGAAGGATGATTGTTTCTTCAATATCAATTACTTTAAAATAAATTATAATTGTTTACATTTTAGATTATAATATCAAATAAAATTTTACAAGAACCAGAACATTTATTAAATTTGCAAATATTAATGAAACATAGCTGATAAATTTAAAAATATTTTTTAAAAAATATGAAAGGAAAAAAATATTCAAATTAAAATATATTTTAAATGTTTGTTTACTTCAATTTTTTAAATTCTAATGAATCTTTTTTTATACACTAATAAAAGTTATAATACATCATTTGATCAAAATGATACAAAGAACAAATAATAATCATAATAAAAGTTAAAAATAAATTATAATTGTTTACATTTTATATTATAATACAAAATAAATTTTAATGAGAACCAAAACATTTTTTAAATTTGCAAACATTAATGAAACCTAGTTGATAAAATTTATTTTTTTAAAATATAAAAGGAAAACAAATATTCAAATTAAAATATATTTTAAATGTTTGTTTACTTCAATCTTTTAAATTCAAATGAATATCTTTTGTATACACTAATACAAGTTATAATACATCACTTGATCAAAATGATACAAAGAACAAATAATAATCATAATAATAAAATTTTAACATAAATCTTGTATCTTTTGAACTTCAATTATGTTAGATGGTGATAAAAAATATTCATGACAATTACATTAAATTTTTATATTGTAGTAAATAAAAGTTATTTATACAATTATAGTGAAAAAATTATAGTATGATTGATAATGAGTTAGAAAATAAAAAATAATTAGATAAAATATATCGAAATAGTATTCTACACAATGAAAATAAATAACAAATAAAAATATTAAAAAAATTAACAAATGTTTATAAACAATTTAAGAGACTATTGAAAGAAATAGCACAAAGGAAAACAAACATATAATTAAGGGTATGATAAGATGAAAAATGTCTTAGAGATCTAAAATACCTTTTCAAATATCACATATACACTCAATGGTTGAGAAATAAAAAAAATTATTTTATCGAAACAAAAGAGTTCTTCAAATGAAACAAAAACTAATAATAATAAGTAATTTTTTATATTATCTAGTAAATGAAATGTTTGTGCTATTAAATACTTAAATTGAGAGTATTAAACATTCTCATGTGAAAGGAAAATATACAATAAATAAAAATATTAAAAAATAATAGAAATATTCAAATGTGCGACAAAAAATTTTTAATTGACAAACAACTTTTTAACATAATTACATAAAGGTTATGATATGATGAAAAATATAATAGAGATGCAAATGAGTTTCATGACAAACCAAATAATTAGAAGAAATAAAAAATATTAAGTATATATATATATATATATATATATATATATATATATATATATATATATATATATATATATATCTATGGTTACTTAATTAATTGTGAATATTTTAATAATTTAAACGGGGACGAGTATTATGGCGGGGATATGTACATCCTCATACTCAATTGAAAAAGTTGGGGATTCCCCATACCTATACCATGCCCAGTCAATGTGGGGATTCCCCGTCAAAATGAGGACAGGTTCGGGCAATACTTATAAGGTCGGGTTTATTTGCCATCTCTAATTACGGAATTCAGGATTACATTTCGGATTAACTACTCTGGACGTGCATGCAATTTCATTTTTTTATGAATGTTCTACATGTGTTTATTATATAATTTGGAGGCCACACATTTTATTCATAAACCTTAAAGATATTTTTCGTGAAGATCCAATCCAACATATTTATCATCAGATTGTCTCTCACACCGCATAGGGTCCGTGAACACAAAGAGGTATGAGTAAACTAGGGATGACAATTTGGGTGGGTCAAGCGAGCTGGCCCGTTGGCCCGCACAAAAAGTGGGGCGGGTTGGGATGTTGAACCTGCTAGCCCGCAATGGCCCGCTTACAAAATTATATGTTCTTATTTTTTTAGTTCTCACATCATTCATCACGTTTTTTTCTTTTAGTTCCTTTTATTTATTATTATTATTATTATTATTATTATTATTATTATTATTATGTTTATGTATAATCATTGTATATAAGATAATGATTTTAGTTCTTGAATATGAATAATCTTTTTATGCATGTCTTGTAAGGTGACATGTTGTTATTTTTCTTATCTTTGATTAGGTAAATTAATTGAAATTATTTCGATAGAAAATGAATATCAATTATTATGAAAAAATAAAAAAAAAATTTATTTTGCTCAACACAAAAAAAAAATTCACTCATCGCAAATGCGGGTCAGCTCGCAAGCCCGCGGGGCGGGCTAGGAAAATGAACCTGATATTAAACTACAGTGCGAGCCAACCCAGCCGGCACTTTGCGGGCCAAAATGCGGGTGGGCCAAAATGGGCCGAGCTAGCCTGCTTTGCCATCCCTAGAGTAAACCACATTGAGAGAAGAGACAACTATTGTAGCTCCATCATTTGATCAAGAAAAAAGAAGATAAATATTGTAAGACCGAATGAATTTAAATAATTAATTAAATAATTATTTAATAAATGCGGGTAATGGAATTCTTTATGACATTAATTATTAGTGTTTATGATGTGAAAAAGTAGTAGCTTAAATGGTTGAGAGCACTTGGTTATGTTGAGAGGACTTGGGTTCGAATCTTATGTATGCCAAATTGTGTGTTAATTGTTACTTGTTTTAAGTAATATATTTTTATCTTGGTGCATGATATTAAATTCCTAAAGGTGTAAGAATTATCATGAAACATGAATTGGTTGTGCATTGACTTTGTAATTGAGTGGTTGTGTGTTCAAACCTTGCTAAGAATGAATTAAGCTTTCTTTTTTGCCAAAAAAGTCTCCTTTAATTAATTTTTCGTTTTGGAGAGTAAATGGAGATTATTACTCTAGTAATTGTGATAGAAAGGGTGGTAGGAGTGTGTAAACTGCTACTTTGAGTGCATGTGAAAGGAGGTGATCAGAACAACCATATGAAGCATATGCATAGAGTGTACGGACTATATTGGGAACTGCTCTTACTTGTTTATTAATTTGCGTAATGTTGTGTGAATCCCGTGACCCAATTGCATGAATCCTCCTCTTTTTTACATTGTTTCTCGAAGGTTTTTGGGTTTCTACCGAGAAACCGCCTAGCGGTGATGAATGTGCCGCCAGGCGACACATCCTTTCGAGCTAGTTTTATGGGTTCTGTTATGAATCGTCTAGCGACGAAGGGGACCCGCCAGGCGACGCACGGTGATTGATCCTGTTTTCGTGGTGTTCTCAAGGGCAGAAAACCTGGGTTTTTCCCGGGTACTAATGTGTCGCCTGGCGGCATCTTATTGTTCGCCAAGCGGTAGTAGTGAATAAGCGTTGTTCTTGGAATTTAATAGGGTGACTGGGAATGAGTTTTTTTTAAGAGTTGAATTGGAATGGAATTATACTTGTAGTATTGGAATAAAAAAAAATACACGAGAGTTAATTGTGACAAAGCCAATGAATGGAATCAGATGGTGTGCTAATAATGAGGAAAATTGAGGTTGTACATAATATAAAGACTGTCTTGGTGGTTTAAGGTGTTGGAGACAAGGAGAGAAAGATGTAGTGTAAGTGAATAGGAGAGGTCTGAAAATTTGGGCGCCTTAGTGTGGGGAATTTTGTGAACTAGTACATATTAATTGGAAGGTATTTGAGTGAAAAGTTTTGGTACCATTGTAGTGCAGTAGAAGTAGGTTGTCTGATTTTAAGATACTGGATTGGTGGTCATTTTCATAAGCTTGATTGAGTTATTATGCAATGATAGAGCACTTGGTAAATCATAGGCCTTGAATAGAGGAATTGGCAATTGTGAATTATAGAGACGTTACAAATATCATTCGATAAAGAAAAAGATGATTAAGTATCATCTGATCAAGAAAATGATGATAAAGTATCATCAGGTCAATAAAAAAATGCTCAAGTATCATCCAATCTAGAAAAAGATGATCAAGTATCATCTGATCAAGAAAAAGATGATTAAGTATCATCTTATCAAAAAAAAGATGAATGAGTATAATCCGATTAAGAAAATAAGATCAAGTATCATTAAGTAAAGAAAAAGATGATCAAGTATCATTCATCAAGTATCATCTGGTCAAGTTAAGACGATAATGTATCATTTGATCAAGCTACAATTAAGGTAATTGCATATCATTTGGTCAAACAACATTAGTGTGAATGTGAGGCATCCTAGAAAAGAATCAATTAAGAAACATTAAGGTAAGTATTCAATATCTGATCATAATTTTACATAGATCGCGAATTAACAAGGGTGTCAATTAAAAAATGACAATGGTAACATTTATGTGAAGTAGATACTTGGTCATCAGAAGTAAGCACTAAAGAAGTAAAATAAATATAGTGCTTTTTAAACACATAATCCTTTGGCAAAAGGGGTTAAGTTTATACATCAGTTTGAAGTTTTTCTAAAAGATACAAGTATCTTGAAATTTCAAAATACATTAAGATGAAATATCCTTATTATTCTACTATTTTTCCATCCACTGCAATTTTGAAGGGTGATAGGTTCGTTTTGATTATACTCACAGGTCGAAGTTCTAATGTGATATGAGGTCAATGTGAAGAAGAAACACTACAAAAAATAGTGTAAATTCTGGCGGTTATTTTAGTAAAATGTGGCAGTTTTAACCGCCACAATTTACGTCTGCGACGGTTTCAAAACTGCTACAATTCGTGTCGCCACAAAGTATAATGTTAAGCAAACCATCGCAACAACCACCATTTTTTACATTGTAAAAAGCGATGGTTTCCTAGTGTATATTACGGTAGTTAAAATTGCCGTAATTTTTTAAATAGAAACTAAATATATCGAAAATAGTGACACTTAAAAAACGCCACAACTCACATTATATTATGATATTTATAACTGTCGCTATTATCGAATGTCATGATTTAAATATTTTATTATTTATTATTATCCACATATATTTATAATTTCATAATTTAATACATTTTTTTACTAATAAAAAGTTAAAATACATAAAAAAAACAATAACATTACAAAAAGAATTAACAAACATTATCTTTCATTAAAGATAACAAAATTACATCAAGCAACATGTTCAAGTATAAAAAAAATTAAGATAACATTACAAGTTCATCATACAATTCTACAAATTAAAGACTACAAAAAACAGTGTAAATTCTGGCGATTATTTTCGTAAAATGTGGTAGTTTTAACCGCCACAATTTACATCCGTGATGGTTTCAAAAATCGTTGCAATTTGTGTCGCCACAAAGTATAATGTGGCGGTTTCAAGCGAACCGCCGTAACAACTGCCATTTTTTACATTGTAAAAAGTGACGATTTCCTAGTGTAAATTACGACAGTTAAAACAGTCGTAATCTTTTAAATAGAAACCAAATATATCAAAAATAGTGACACTTAAAAAACACCACAACTCACATTATATTATGATATTTATAATTGTCGCTATTATCAAATGTCATGATTTAAATATTTTATTATTTATTATTATCCACGTATAATTATAATTTCATAATTTAATACATTTTTTTACTAATAAAAAGTTAAAATACATAAAAAAAAGTTCAAGCAAACATTTTAGAATTAGGGTAAAAAATTCAGTTGTAGAATTGTATTATTTTTTTAATGTATTTTAACTTTTTATTAGTAAAAAAAATGTATTAAATTATGAAATTATAAATATACTTGGATAATAATAAACAATAAAATATTTAAATCATGACATTTGATAATAGCGACAGTTATAAATATCATAATATAATGTGAGTTGTGGCGTTTTTTAAGTGTCACTATTTTTGATATCTTTAGTTTCCATTTAAAAAATTACGGTGGTTTTAACTGCCGTAATTTACACTAGAAAACCGTCACTTTTTACAATGTAAAAAATGTCGGTTGTTTCGGCTGTTCGCTTGAAACCGCCACATTATACTTTGTGATGAAGGATTATCTTGTTTCCTTTTAGAGTTATGAATATGGTGAAGTTGTTTAAGAAATCTTTTTGAAAATTCCCACTGGACATTAAGATAGCATGCTATCTAGATGTGAAGGTTCATTTCTCAA
>Ga0214542_1011479_pt1 | contig 12106 bp, 9 predicted proteins | sample CNSS1metaG_FD_160096 | JGI IMG/M metagenome (GOLD analysis project Ga0214542, IMG submission 160096) | Root nodule microbial communities from cowpea collected in UCLA plant growth center, Los Angeles, California, USA - CNSS1 | ecosystem: Host-associated > Plants > Roots > Nodule | place: USA...
AATTTCAATTGCCCCATAAGCTTTCACCTCTTTGATGGTAAATGGGCCTGACCACTTGGATTTCAACTTCCCTGGGAATAATTTGAATCTTGAGTTGAATAGAAGCACTTATTGACCGGGTTTGAAATCTCTTTTCACCAACTTCCTATCATGATAGGCCTTCACTTTCTCTTTGTAGCTCTTGGATGACTCCTAGGCATTGAGTCGCATCTCTCCCAACTCATGGAGTTGTAGCTTCCTCTTCTCCCCTGACAAGGATGGATCAAAATTCAAGAACTTCATGGCCCAATAGGCCTTGTGCTCTAACTCCACCAGAAGATGACAAGCCTTCCCACATACCAATTGGAATGGAGTCAACCCAATTGAAATCTTGAATGCAGTCCTGTAGGCCCATAGAGCATCGTCTAACTTGATAGACCAATCCTTTCTTGAGGAAGAAGTTGTCTTCTGAAGGATCCTCTTGATTTCTCTATTTGACACCTTTGCTTGTCCATTTGACTGAGGATGGTAGGGAGAGGCAACTCTATGTCTGACATTGTAGTGCTCCAAGACTTTCTTCAATTGAGCGTTGCAGAAGTGAGAACCTTCATAACTTATCAAGACTCTTGGGACACCAAATCTGGAGAATATGTTCTTCTTGAGAAACTTGATGATTATCGTAGCATCATTTGTGGATGTGGCAACAACTTCCACCCATTTGCTGACATAGTCCACAGCCAACAAGATATACTCCTTAGAAAATGAGGAAGGCAAGGGGCCAATGAAATCAATACCCCAACATTCGAATACTTCCACCTCCAGTATGTTCTGCAAAGGCATTTCATTCCTTTTGGAGATACTCCCTATTCTTTGGCACTTGTCACAGTGTTTCACATGTGCATGAGAGTCCTTGAAAATGCTCGGCCAATAGAACCCAGATTGTAGAACCTTTGCAGTTGTTCTTTCTCCACTGTAGTGTCCTCCATAGGGTGAATTGTGGCAATGCCACAAGATATTCCTTACCTCCTCTTCAGACACACATCTCCTCAACAAATTGTCTGCCCCAATCTTGAAAAGGTGAGGATCATCCCAAATATAGTATTTTGCTTCCCTGAACAGCTTCTGTTGTTGATGCCAACTCATATCCTCAGGAACAACTTGAGCAGCCTTAAAGTTTACCATTTCTGCAAACCAAGGTCTATTAGACACTAGAAGCAGCTTTTCATCAGGGAATTCTTCAAACACTTCCTTCTTCAGTGTGGTCACCTCTTCATTCACTAGTCTTGACAGATGGTCTACCACTTTATTTTCACAACCCTTCTTGTCTTTAATCTCAAGATCAAATTCCTGCAACAACAAAATCAACCTAATGAGTCTAGGTTTAGAATCAGGTTTAGTGAGCAAGTATTTGATTGCAACATGATCAATGTAAACCACTACTCTAGAACCAATGAGATAAGAACGAAATTTTTCCAAGGCATACATTATTGCTAGTAACTCCTTTTCAGTAGTTGCATAATTCACTTAATGTTCATTAAGGACTTTACTAGCATAGTGTATGGAATGAAAAATTTTATTCTTTCTTTGACCCAAAACAGCCCCAACCGCATAATCACTTGCATCACACATAACTTCAAAATTAAGTTCCCAATTAGGTGTAATGATTATGGGTGCAGAGACTAGGCTGGTTTTCAAAAGATTGAAAGCATTTAAACATTCATCATCAAAATTAAAGGAAATATCCTTGTTGAGCAAGTTGCTCAATGGCTTGGCTATCTTGGATAAGTCCTTGATGAAGCGTCAATCGAAACCCGCATGTCCAAGAAAGCTCCGGATTCCCTTCACATTTGTTGGTGGTGGGAGTTTCTCAATGACATCCACCTTTGCTTTGTCCACTTCAATGCCCTTGGAAGATATTTTCTGACCCAAGACAATCCCTTCAGTCACAATGAAATGGTATTTCTCCCAATTGAGAATGAGATTGGTTTCAACACATCTCTTGAGCACAACTTCCAAATTTGCCAAGCAAAGATCAAATGAACTTTCAAACACCGAGAAGTCATCCATGAAGACCTCTATGCACTTCTCCATAAGGTCGGAGAAATAGCCAACATGCATCGTTGAAACGTGGTTGGTGCATTGCAAAGCCCAAATGGCATCTTTCTATAGGCATAGATACCAAAAGGGCAAGTGAAGGTTGTATTCTCCTGGTCTTTAGGGTCTACCACAATCTAGTTATAACCAGAATAGCCATCCAAAAAGCAATAGAAAGCTTGACCCGCCAATCTCTCTAACATTTGATCCATGAAAGGAAGAGGGAAGTGATCCTTCCTTGTGGCCTTGTTCAGCTTTCTATAATCTATGCACATCCTCCAGCCGATCACGGTTCGTGTGGGTATCAACTCATTCTTATCATTACGAACCACTGTCATGCCGCCTTTCTTGGGAACCACTTGCACTGGACTCACCCATGCACTATCAGAGATTGGGTAGATAATCCTAGCATCTAGGAGTTTCAATACCTCATTTCTCACCTCCTCTTTCATCACAGGATTCAACCTTCTCTGAGATTGTGCCACTGGCTTGAAATCCTCCTCCATGAAGATTCTATGCATGCTGTAGGAGGGACTGATTCCCTTCAGATCAGATATAGACCAACCAATGGCTCCTGAGTTGACTCTTAGCACTTCAATCAAATTTTCTTCTTCTGAGGGTGATAAAGAATTACTGATGATCACAGGTTTGTTGCTACCCCCTTCAAGAAACACATACTTCAAATGTTGAGGCAACATCTTCAACTCCACTTTTGGCTCTGTGACTTCATTCTCACCCTTCAAATCTTCCATCTTTGCCTCATGAGGAAGGATTTCCTTCAAAGCATCAAGATTGTCTAAGCACTCATCAATCTCTTTCTCCTCCTCATCATTGAGAGTCTCAAATGCATCAATTAGAGCTTTCTCTAGAGGGGATGAGGAGTGTAGATCTTTCTTGGAGCTCATGAGCACTTCATCAAGCATATCAACTTTGAATCATCCTCTAATATCTTTTGGGTGACATGGCTTCAGAGACATTGGAGTTCACTTCTTCATCTTGAACTCTCATAGTGAGTTTGCCATCATCAACATCAATTAGCACTTTGGGAACTTCAAATGGCCTCCCCAATATGAGAGGAACTTCAACATCCTCCTTCATCTCCATTATAACAAAGTCCACTGGGAATAGGAACTTGTCGACTTTAACTAGCACATCCTCCACTACTCCATGGGGGTATTTGATTGACCTATCTGCCAGTTGTAATGTCATTCGAGTGGGATTGATTTCTAACTCCCCAATCTTCTTGAGCATAGAAAGAGGCATCAAGTTGATGCTAGCACCCAAATCAAGTAAGGCCTTCCCCACAGCTAAGCTCCCAATTGTGACTGGAAGTGTAAAGCTGCCAGGTTCCTTAAATTTTGGAGGCAACATCTTCTGAATGATAACACTACATCCAGCCTCTAGTTCTATGGTTTCCTCTTCAATAAATCTTCTCTTCTTTGTGAGGATTTCCTTCATAAACTTTGCATAGGTTGGCATTTGCTCCAAGGCCTTTGAGAAGGGAATATTGATTTAAAGCCTCTTGAAAATGTCCAGAAACCTTGCAAATTGCCTTTCTTTATCTTTCTTGGAAGGCTTAAGAGGATATGGGAGAGTCTTCACTGGTGGTGGTTTTATTGCCACTTCTTCTTTTTCTCATTTTCTCTATTTTCACTCTTATTCTCTTCCTCTTCTACAATAATTTCTTCATCTATCTCTTCCTCATCTTTTGTCTTTTCTTCTATCATTGGGCTTGGCTTTGGTTTCATCACTTCCTTTAGCATTCAACTCCACTTCTTTACCACTCCTTGTGACCACCGCTTTGCATTTCTCCTTGGGGTTGGCTTCAGTATTGGCGGAAAATGAACTGCTTTATTGATTCGCCACTTGCTTGGCCAATTGCCCCACTTGAACTTCCAAGTTTTTAATTGAAGCATCGGTGTTCTTCTGATTCTGAATTGACATTTGCATGAATTGCTGCATCATGTCTTCAAGCTTGGATGTTCTATCAGACAAAGAAGAATGTTGGTAAGTTTGTTGCTATGGGGGCCTATTGGACGGTTGTGCTTGGCCCATGTTTTGGTGAGGTCTCCATCCTTGGTTATAGTTCCCTGATCGACCTTGGTTGCCCATATAACTAACTTGCTCCTGAGATGTGCTTTGCATAGCACACTGCCCATTGGTATGGTTTCCTCCACATAACTCACAACTTTGCACTTGTTGGAGTTGAGCTATAGAGGCATTTTGAAGCTCCTGAGGAAGTTGTAACAGTTTCTTCATGAGGGTCTCCAGCTGCTAAGTCATAATCTTGTTCTGAGCCAATAGAGCATCTTGCGATTGAAGCTCTAGAATACCCTACTTTTGAGAATGGGCTCTCTCAGTATAAGCTTCATTATCATTGGCTGCCATGTTCTCTATTAACTCATAAGCTTCCTCTAGCGTCTTCCACTTGATACTCCCACCGGCAGAGGCATCTAACATCAACTTTGACTGGGATTTAAGGCCTGCTAATAAAAAAGTGAGCTGTGTAGGTTGATCAAACCCATGAATGGGAGTTTTCCTCAACAGTCCCTTGAATCTATCCCATGCTTGGCCTAAAGACTCGTTCATATCTTGTTGAAATGCTGAGATTTCCTGTTTTCCCTTATTAATCTTGGACTGGGGAAAATATTTGCTCAAGAACTTTGCAACCACATCATCCTAGTTAGTGAGGCTATTTTCAGGAAAGGAATTCAGTCAGGCTTTTGCGGGTCCTGCTAGTGAGAACGGGAAGAGACTCAGTCGTATGGCTTCATCAAGAACTTGATGGATCTTCACAGTATTGCATATCTCCAAGAATGTGGCCAGATGAGTGTAGGGATTCTCATGAGACAGGTCGTTGAACTGATTACTCTGCACCAGATGAATAAGAGCTGGCTTCATCTCCATGTTGGTGGCATTGACGGTTGGCCTAGCAATACTGTTAAAGTTAATATGGCATGTGAACGCTGCATAATCTTCCAAAGTGCGTCTTTCATGACCTCTACCATCACCATGAGGATTGTTTGCCATTTCTTCTTCTGGAAAAGAATCAGGATTCTAAGAAGTAGATGAAAGAGTGTCTAAAGTAGAAGAGTGATGGGCAACTTGTTGTGCTTGAGCTTGTCTTCTCCTTGTGGCACTATTGTTTTTGCGGGCAGTTTTCTCTATCTCGGGATCAGCAAGAAGTGGTTCTGAAGATGCAGTCCTCCTTGTACGGATCCTACCCTGCATAAACTATAGAGCAACAACAAAAGCAAGCTCGAACTACAAGTTAGCCCAAAAATAATGTGCATATATAGGTAAACAAAAACAGTAAATATGAACAAAAGAATTTAAGTCTAAATAAGTCAAAAATCACACAAAAGTCTAGTATTAGACACCAGTCCCCGACAACGTCGCCAAAAACTTGTTAAGACTTTGGCAAGTGTATTAAGTCGCGCAAGTAGTAACCGGTAAGACCGGGATATCGTTTCCCAAGAAACTCGTGTATACTAAATAATTGCGTAATTAGTGACTAATTTAAACTAATGAATAAATCCATAAGTTGGGTTTTTGTATGCAAGAAATTAAATATTTCATAAACAAGTAAAATTGAACTTGGATATTTGAAGACTCTAGAAAATGGTAAAGATTAGAAATGCAATGGATTGATATTGTTGGAATTAGACTTCACCTACTTCACTCTCATGTATATTAAACAATAAAACTCTTCTCCATTAATTACTAATGTCAACCCACAAGTCTACTCAAACTCTAATCCCTTAGTTGAATTAGCCTAGGTTTCCTTATTTAGAGTCAATTCCTTGAATCTCTAAATAAACAAACCCGCTTTACAAATTAGGATTTAAGACAACCAATGGGTCAAGTTCCATTCCTAGATACAAGTTCCATTAGGTATCTTGTTCAAATTCTAGGTTTCAAGAGATATTTTCCAATACCTAATGACCCAAATATTATGCAATGAATGGTTAAAACAAAGCAAGCTTTAAATACATAAACAAAGATACTAGCAATCAATGGGAGAAGCATATATATATATATATATATATATATATATATATATATATATTCAAACCTTTCAAAAATACATGAAAGTTCAGTGGCTACATCTAACCCAAACAAAAATGGGTTTAGCTCTCCATTGTCATGGAAAGCTTAAGCTTACAAAATGGAAATGGAAGAGGGAGGAGTTACAAAGAGGAAGAGAGGATATTTCCCACTAGCCCTATCAGCCCTCCAAGTGCTCCAAATCGCGTTGCTCGAGCTCCAAAAAGTCCAAGATCTGTTTCCCTTCGCGAAAACAGAAGAAAAAGAGCCAACTTGCCACATCAGCAAAAACTGGCGCCTGGCGGAAGGGTCTCACCGCCAGGCCCTAGCGAACAAACATAGCCAAGACTACCAGCTACCGCCCGGCGGTGTCCAGGTCCCGCCAGGCGGTCAGTAACATGGCGCCTGGCTGGCGCTTGGCTGACGGTCTGTTCCGCCTGGCGCTGGCTTTGTGTCGCCAAGCTCTTCCTGTTGACATTTTCCTTATTCTCCTTGCTATTCCGGGTCACTCATTAGTCTGGATTTTTGGAACAAAGCTTCCCATCTACAAAAAGGACACAAAAATTGAGATTAGTGGTATATTTAGATCAATGTAACCCAAAATGTATTTATTTACAAAAGTAAGGTAAAATTGAGAATTAAGTAGGTTAAAAGCTTTGGAAGAGATGATTTTGCTAATGAAATATAGCTTGGATAATGGTAAAAATTAACATTATCAATACCTCAAGATGTCTTGTACAAGCCACAACTTGTAGAACACGTGCGGGAAACCTGTTACAGACCATACTCCGTAACGCCAGGTAGAGTTCCCAATACGAACATAGTTCGTAACGTCCCAATACTATCTGGACCCATCCGTACGAGCCACAACTCACATACTCACACCGACAAAACTCGCCTACTCGAGCTACAACTCATGAGTCCCTCATGTTCATCCGCCATCCCGAGCCACAACTCAAGATATGTCATTCTGAGCCAAAACTCAAGGAATGCCACGTGTTTAACCCATATCCCGAGCCACAACTCAAGGGATACGTTCCAAGCCACAACTCAAGGAACACTCCAACAAGCTGACCTTTAAGGTATCATCAAAGCCTTGTAGACCACACACATCAAAAGCAAACAGTCACTCTGCATTATCGCCTAGCGTTACTCCTAAGCCGCCATGCGAAATACACTTCCAAACCGCTTAGCGGGGGGCACGTGCCGCTAGGCGCCAAGCGCCTCTAAACACTTTGTCCTTGCAAGTATCGCCTGGCGGTACAACCCTCACCGCCAAGCACCACACGTCTCTGTTACCCTCTGGAGTTGCAGATATCGCTTGGCGGTCCAATACCACTGCTAGGCGCTACACCAATACTCGCGTAGTACTGGTTTTCAAGCATACAATACATACTCCATTCTCAATCACATTAACGAACCTTAAACAACCCTAGCAAAGTTACTTGTTTCAATTCCCACACTTGCTAGCTCATTACCAACTTCCTACACCCATATAGGTTCACCAACCCAAGTATATCAATCCTTTGAATTGCCTTAGATCAACCTTACTAATTCTCCATATGCCATTGTTAACATCATAACACTTATATTCTATCTCCATCCTTTACCCCAAATATTACCTCAATCTTCACCCAACTCAAATAACATCACAATTATACCTTAATAATATTTACACCACATTTTCAACGTAGGCAAATCCCCATAACATCCCCAACTCCTAAAATTATACTCCACATGACCTAGATTAATATCCCAACCTCCACTGTACACCTAACACACAATGTCCACTGCTCTTGTCTAGCGCTTGGCGGTAATCAGGGTGCCGCCAGGTAGTTCATGTTGTTCCAGGAACCCAAAATTTCCCCCTACACATGCAAACCTTAACCAACCCAAATATTCCGATTTCCATCAATTTTCAACTCAATAGGCTGCACTCACGTGTTTAGTTTCATAGTTCATCTCTAAAACTTTCAACGCATGAATGTTCATAAAATTTCATCCAATTTAACCTCTAGTCACACGTAATTCAACGATATATGACATCAAATCATTCACAAACAGTTAGAACTTCCTTTTTCCCCGATCAGAATCACTCCAGAACCCCTAAAACACCAAAATCGAGCCACATTACTCGCGTCGTCTAGCGGTTGGATCTTATCATCGGGTAGTTCATGCCAGAACCTAGAAATTGGGTTAATCAGTTTGTGTCGTCAGGCGATCCCTAGAAAAAAAAACCCATAAACCTAGTGCAATTCATATGAATCGCCTAGTAGTTTTGAAGACCTGCGAGGCGATTTTTAGAAAATTTCCAAAATTACGCATTTTCGCATATTAAACCATATTTGATCATCCAAAATGCATGAAATTCATAAACAAAACTATATGAATTTAAATACACGGAGTCTAGCTCCCATAACCTGGATTCCTTACTTAAATTGATGAGTCTAGTTCTCCTCTTTGATCAACAATGGCCTTAGTTCGTGATTCCTCCTTCATGACTCCTTCTCAACTCTCACTATTCTCTCTTTGCACGCACTCAACATAGCCTCCCAACTCACTTTTAGTTTCTATGCCCTATTTTTTCCATAAACCCTTCTACTTTCATGTTTTCAGCCATTTATTTCATTAATTTCTTAAAAAAACGAAAATAGATTAATGTCTGGATTAATGGTCATTCAAGAACCATTACTAGGTGGTTTTTCAGCCCTCTTGGTTGCCCCTTCTGACAGTTAGGGTTTCTGACCCTTTGCATCCATGCCAAAAAGAAAATTGGCAAAAAGAAAGCTTAATTTGTCTATACTAAGGTTCAAGCCCACAACCCTGTAAATGTCAAGTCAAAGCACAACCATTTAACCAATTCACGTTTCATGATAATTCTTATACTTTTAGGATTACATTATCACTCATCATTCTCAATCATATTATTATTAAAATAAAATCAATTAAATAGCACACAATTGGCATACATAGGACTCAAACCCAACTCCTCTCAACACAATCAAGTCCTCTCAACACAATCAAGTACTCTCAACCATTTGAACTAATATTTTTCCATGTCATATAAGTCAACATTTAATGCCATAAAGGTTCCCACTACCCACATTTATTAATTAATTAAATTTCGCGGGTCTTACACATTGAACAAAATAATCGATTAAGTATTTTCATAATCGATTAAATAAGTTTTTAAACAATTAATGGTGAGTGTACTTAATCATTTAAAATGACTAATAATCAATTATTTCAAAAAGAGGTTGTATAACATTTTCAAAATTTAGTTAAAATAATTTCTTGGGTGCTTGATTTAATTGACTAAATGCGTCAAAAAAATGTTTTAAATAAGTGATTTTAAAACTCTAAAAATAGAGATTCCTTCTAAATATTTTATATATCTTTTATAATCTCAAAAATGAATAACATTGACATTTCTTTAGCTATAAATTCAATTTCAAAAGTGCTTCAAAGATCTCAAAATAATCAAAGGTTGTGTTGATTTTACAAGGTCCTAATGTTGCTTCTAGAGTGGAAAATTCTTTTCATTGTGTTTTCTGGAGTGTTACATGTTTGATAATTATGTTGTTGTATTATTGGGTGTTTTAGTAGTGTTTCAAGGTGGTTGTTACATATAGTTGATAAAGCAAACATCTTCTTAGATAGTCAAAGGGTTGATATGGCTAAGATCCTCTTAAAATGGTTTAAGAGTGGTTAAAGCATACGTCCTTTGTGATATTTAGAGTTAAGGCTGATATCCTTTGACTTGTCTATAATTGTTGCTTAGATTTGTACAAACGTTGATGGGGATAGTGGATCCAATTTTTCCTAAAAGAAAAATTGAGAGTTGAAGTAGGATTGTTTGAATCCAAACTAATATAAATTCTTGTGTGTTTTTTAATTGCATTTTAGTTTTCTAAGTTGAAAAAGATTTAAAGAAAAAATTTTATTTATGAAAAAAGAATTCTAAAAACCAATTAATCCTCCTCTTGACTAACAAAATCATTCTTATGTTTCTAACAAAGGTGATATGGTCACAATATCTTGAGTTTTATGCACGGTTGTGTGTTGTTTGAAAATATTTTAAATGTTTGAAATTTGTATAGTTTGAATGAATGAAATTTATAAATGTTATCAGTTTTGTTGAATTAGAATACTACATTAAAGACAAATTGGTTCAAGTTGTGGTTAATTTGAAGTAATATATTCAATGTCAAGCTTAAGAATGTCATTTAAGTTCTTTATTAATAGAGAATTGTTTTTAAATGATTTGAATTTGAATTTGATTTTCTTGTTGAGATGTTGAGATGGTGGCTAGATTCTACAAATTAAAGTATATAGTTTCTTAAACTGAGTTTTTACTATTATTTATAAGAATAATATTAGTTTCCTATAATTTTTCATATATTCGTTTATAACTTTAGTATATATATATATATATATATATATATATATATATATATATATATATATATATATATATATATATATATATATATGGATGGGGAGAGAGAGGTTCAATAACCAAGGTTAAATTAAAACAAGTGAAGGTTGATGCTTCAACAAATTATATATTTTTGAATTGTTTGAAAGTTGTATTCATTGAAGTAACTTTGAATAAAAACCTTTGGAAACTATTTTGGATCTATAATATTTCTACCTAAGGAAAAATAAAGCAAAATCTCAACATTTGTTCTCAACCTTATTTTCTTTCAAAAAATAAATATATAAGACTACAACTCAACTCTTGCTCTCAGTTAGATTTTTTACTCAAACGAATAAATTTGAATTAAGTGCAGTGATTTTCGCTTAAGATAAAAATATTTTTTCTTGTTTCTTTAATGGGATGAGTGTGTGAATATTTAATATAAATGTAAATAGAACATTTAGTTATATATTTACTTGATTTGTTGTTTTTTTAAAATGAGTTATGTTGTATGAAAATTATTATTGAGAGTGATAAAAATTGGATGAATTTGGTGTCATAACTTTGGAATGATATGTAGATCATTGTGTGATTTGTGTATTATGTAAAGACATATGGTGTAACCAAAATTTCCATACTTTTGTGATGGTGTATGTTATGTAAGCTTAAATATCAAATGGTGAGAAAGTGAGGTAAAAGTTATTGCATGTTGTCACATATGTAATTGTGAATCTTTGGATGCGAGGATTTTACTCTAATCCATTACTCTTAGATTCGCTTCTTAATATAATTTTTGGGTTGAATTATATGTCTTATGTGAGATACATAATTGAGTCTTCGAAAAGACTTTAATTGATATTTTATTTATTGAATATTTTTTTAAGTATAAATCCATATATATTCTATATGATCTTTGTATATTAGTATTTGATTAAAATTAATTTTTTCTGGAATATTAATTAAAATATCTCCTTAAATATTTTCTCATATTAAAACTTTATTTCGATACTAATTATTTATATATTATTTGTACTCAAATATGTTATTATTATACTATGTACAAAACATATATAAATACAAATGTAGGAATAACATTTAAAATATACTAAAAAAATTATTTGTGACTCTCTTTTTATAAAAAGTTATATCTATCCATATATATATTGTGTACATTTAAATTATATTTAAAAATTATTTATATATTTTTTACAAAACCTTACAAAAAAAGTAGATAATTTTGTCAAAACGGTTCACATTTCAGTACAAAACATTAGATTCTTATAAAAGAAGTAAAACATCACATGTAGAGATGGCAAATAAACCCGTCCCCGTGGGTATTGTCCAAACCCGTCCCCGTTTTGACGGGGAATCCCCGCATTGACTGGGTATGGGTATGGGTATGGGGAATCCCCGACTTTTTCAGTTGGGTATGGAGATGGGTATGGGGATGTACATATACCCGCCATAATACCCGTCCCCGCCATATCTCCATTCTCGTTTAAATTATTAAAATATTCACAATTAATCAAGTAACCCCTATATATATATATTTCTTTTCTATTTTTT
>Ga0214542_1011481_pt1 | contig 12101 bp, 14 predicted proteins | sample CNSS1metaG_FD_160096 | JGI IMG/M metagenome (GOLD analysis project Ga0214542, IMG submission 160096) | Root nodule microbial communities from cowpea collected in UCLA plant growth center, Los Angeles, California, USA - CNSS1 | ecosystem: Host-associated > Plants > Roots > Nodule | place: USA...
AGATTTACAATCAGATATTAAGAGTGTAAGGAAAGAAAACACCTCTCTTGAATCACACAAGAGATGAACACCTTTCTCTGAATCACACAGAGAACCTTGACCTTAGCTTTCCTAGCAACAGCAGCAACACTTAATCTCCTAGAACACCTCTCAGGAAAAGTTATCGCTCTACCCACACTAGGTTTTTCAAAGCTTCAATTGAGAACTCTCTTGCAGTCACAACACTAGTACTCTAGCTTCTCAAAAAGGTAAGTGAGAAGTAACTTTGAGGTTCCTTAAATAGGGGTTTCAGAAAGTAGGTCAAAAAGCTGAACAGTCGCGCCCAACTAACCAGGATAATCGATTATCACAAGTGATAATCGATTATTCCAGTGTGGTTTATGAAAAACAAATTTTTTAGCAGATAATCGATTATCAGAGGTGATAATCGATTATTCCAGTGTTTTCTTGGAAAAAATTTGTTCAACTCAGGATAATCGATTATTCTAAGTGATAATCGATTATCACTTTGATTTTTCGAGAAGCACTATAATTTTCTTGTACAATACTGATTCTAACTAATCTAATTACATTTTACAAGATAGCTTTAAACACTACAACACATGGTCTTCATCTTGGCTTCCAGATGGCTTTCATGGCTTCTTTTATCATCATCAAAATCTTGCTTCAGCATTTAGACTTGTATTGCTTTTGCCAACAATTGTGCCCTCACTAATGTCTCTACAGTCTATTATCCGCTGAAGACCACTGACAATGCGTTTAACGACACCCTACGATAATACCAAGTTAATGTCAAATATTTAAGTTACTAAAAATATGAACAAATAAATTTGTAACATACCAATAAACCACCAGAAGATGATGACGGTGACGCCTCTGAACTATTATGTCATCTGGCAAATTCTGACGAAGTTGAGGCACAATCACAAGGCTAGGTCGGTCGGTCTCAACTCCGCGTAAAATGTATGGATGGGAGACTCTCCTAAACCACTACAAATATCCATCTGAACATGAAAAAGGAGCTGGCGCGGAGAGCACCTGAACTACGACAAACTGCTTGTGGTTTCTCCACCGATCATCAATAGTCCCAAAGTCCACCATGGGAAGCGAACTCGGTGGTCATGGAATAGGCTGCATGAAGCCAAATTGTCGCAGCACACGCTCTGGTAGATGACGGTGTACGAGGGTACCAAGCCTCAGGAAGCCAGAAAACATACCATTTGTTAGAAGTGGTCGACCAGCTCTATGTGCTACATATGGATTCCAAATCATCTCATCATATGTCAAGGCATCCAGCTGGAGTCTAACATCAGTTATAGCAGAAATAGCGCGTCCAGTGACATAACGTATGACACGGGGTTCGGTCTCCACATATGTATCCCGTAATTGCTTCCTTCCCAATGCAGGGAAGTGCTCATATATCCAAGCCTGTATCAAATAACATTTCATTTAACTATTGTGATATAAAACAAAAAACAAGTAAAATATGAACAAAATGTAATATAAAAGGGTACTTGTAGAAGAGGTAGATATCCAGCTAATTGCTTTGTATTTGAAAAGTTGGCATCTCCTAGCTGCTCATATAAGTAGACAAGAGCAGCAACTCCCCAAGCATATCTACGACATGTCGGGAGATCTCTAAATAGCTCGAGGTAATGTGTACGAACATAGGTGGCATTTTTATTAGCAAATATCGTGCACCCTACAAGGTGCAAAAGATATGCACGTGCAGCAAACTCCCATAGCTCGTTATCACAACAACTATCATACAACTCTCTCAACCAGCTAAGTCTGACCTGTGCACCCCGACTTTGATTCAGCTCATCGCAAGCCATGGCCCGATCAACACCAAGAAGTGTCATCAAAATCTCAACTGAATCTTCATATTCAATATTTTCAGTGGAGCAAAATTGTCCAGTGATGGGAAGATGGAGGAGCGACCAGACGTCATCTAAAGTGATGATCATATCCCCAATGGGTAGATGAAAAGTATTAGTCTCAGGATGTCATCTCTCCACGAAACCCAATACTAACCAAAGATTAGTATATTCGTATAAAATATCGCACAGAGGTGATAATCTAAAAGCTACCACAAATGGGAGAATAGAAGGGTGAGGATGTCCTAATTTCTTCACTTTTTTAATATAGGAGACTATTTTCACAACTCGATCCTAACATAAAAGAAACATAAAAGAATAAAAATACATAACAACAATAAAATTAAACATTTATAAAAACTTCTTACTTACCTGACCATCCTATATCATTCGTGCAACATGATCCTGGTACTGAGTCAATAAAGATGTATCAGACGGACCACCTGGAAATCCTGCAGCATCGTTATGAATCCCCTGCTCCTCGTCTTGAGGAACATCGGAAACCTCATGCTCAACAACATCATCCTGAACAACATTAGCCTTGTGCTGACCCCTTCTACGAGCTGAAGCTGTCGGTCTCCTCCGTGCAGCATCCTGTCTGGAACTCTCGGATGCATCATGTGAACCATGTCTAGATAAATTTTCTCGTGTCCTAGCCATATCTATAATTCAAAGTTTGAAACATTACAATCCAATAAAAATCATAAAACAAAACTACTGTTTTAAATTTTGTTTAGGGTTTAGCATATTATATAAAAGCAAAATTATATAAATATAAATATTTTATTTTATTTTAAAATATTTGTTAAAATATATTAACATATTATTTTATTTTTAAAGTATACATTAAATATGTAAATACGATTAAAACCGAAAATAGTATACTAAAAGAATACTTAAAATTCACAAGACATTAAATTTAAAATAAATTTAAAAAGAACCGAAATAAATGTTTGCTTTTGTTTTTTATCTAATTTAAAGTTTAATTATCATTTAATTTAATTTATTTTTATAATTACATTTATTTTTCAAAAAGTTATTTAAAAATTAAATTAAATTAAATTAAATATATATATATATATATATATATATAAAATTTTATTTTCAGATATATATTAAAAAATATGAAAACATAATAAAATAAAACAAAAATTAATAAATAAATAAAACATTTAAAATTTAAAAAACATATTACTTTAAATAAATTAAAAATAGTTATAATAGAATGAATAATTTTTTAATTTACGGTTTAAGTATTTTTTAATTTAATTTGTTTTACAATTTTTCTTTTATATAATTAATTAAGAAATAAATTAAATAAAAAAGTAAAATTTAAAATGAGTTCAACTTTAAATATATATATATATATATATATATATATATATATATCACTCTGTTAACCCATGAAGTCAAAAACTGAACAAAATAAATATTAAAACTAAAATAAAATAAAATAGAATATTAAAAAGAAACGAATATCAAAATCCGTTTTCCAAATACATGAAACGGAACGCAAAATCTGTCTCAAAATTAACAAAACCAAATTATAAAATGGATCTCAAAATTCGTTTCTGTAAGTTGTGAAACGGATTGCGTAATCCATTTCATATAAAAAACCGCAATATTTACGAAATGGCTTTCGGAATCCGTTTCTAAAAATCATGAAACAGATTTTGTAATTCGTTTCATATAAAAAACGCAAGAAACGACTTTTGGAATCAGTTGCTAACAATCATGAAACAGATTTTGTAATCCATTTCATAAGACAAAAAAATATCAAAAGACCCGTTTTGGCGTAGATGGAATCATGATATATATATATATATATATATATATATATATATATATATATATATATATATATATATATATAGATAGATAGATAGATAGATAGATAGATAGATTCATCAATCACCGTAAACATTCACGAAAAAACATTAAAAATTTGAAAAAACTTAAATAGACGACGTGTATGGATTAACTGCAGAAGGGGAAGGTTGTTTGTGAATGCTGGAAGCGTCGTCGCGAACTGCTCTTGGATTGGTGCTTGCTAGTGCTTGATGATCTTCACCACACAACAACACAACAACGTCAATGGGTGAATGGAAAAATGAAGGCGAAGAAAGAGGCAGCAACAAGCGTGAATGGAAAAAAGAGAAGCTAAATTTAAATGTGCGTTTAGGTCAACAAGATTCTTTGGGGGTGCACAAGCCTACAGCAAAAGCATATTCAAATTCCCTGGCTAGGTGCAGGTGTGTAGTGTAGTTGAATATTTCTTACTGTTTTTTCTCTTTCTTCATTTAACTTTAACTGTGGGCAAAATTGGAAATAAGGAAAGTTTTAGGGGTACAGGAGAAATGGTTTGGGGTGCAGGAAGAAGCCGTTATAGGAGATTATGACAGTGCAACAACCCAAGTGAGCAGTAGCCCAATAGCAAGGAGCATGCCCAAACATAACAACATCAAACTTAAACATCTTAATGACTATGATTGCACTATTAAAGGCATAATCTAGTAAATATTTTTAGTCTAATTAGGGCAAGGGCAAATCAATATCTTTTTAGGTTGTTAGAATCCTTCATATATATCTTTCTCTGTTTGGGAGGCGTATGGAAACTATTATATGTATGAGATCTTCTTCATAAATAAAGGTAGAGAATTATCCAAATTTGTTTATTTATTTTGTCATCTGTAGAAGGAAGCCTAACCTATAAAATAGGCATTACATTTGGTGCTTTCATTGAGAGTTCATGGCATCATCAAAGAGCGATAAAAGACTGGATTCCATTCTTCAACTGCTTGAGAGTCAAAAAGTGTTCCAAAAAGCAATGAGTATTCATATGGCCAATTTGGAAGCACAAGTGGCGATTCATAATGCTTCCGGAGATCTCACAACAAATGACTCTACCCTTCAACCCTTTACTCGAACCTCTCTGAAATTAGATATGCCCCTATTTGATGGTTCTGAATAATTATCTTGGATCTTCAAAATCAAACAATTTTTGGACTATCATAGGACTCCAGAAGATCAAAGACTTCAAATGGTTGCCTTTTCCATGGAAGGGAAATCCCTTACTTGGTTCCAATGGATGTATGATAACAAACTAATCTAAACTTGGCAGAATTTCCTTCATGCTTTAGAAGTTTTTTTTACATTGTCACATTATGAAGGAGCCTTGTTCAAGCGTTGCCAAACTTCCATTATCCATGAATATCAAAATCAATTTGAATATCTAGCAAACTAGATTATGGGGTTACTCCCTCTATTTTTCCTCAATTGCTTTGTTTCTGGACTTAAACCTGAAATATGACGAGAGGTGCAAGCTTTCCAACTGATTTCACTGTCTCAAACCATAAGTTTGGAAAATTGCAGGAAGAAAAGTTTATCAAAGCTTCTTCCACAAACCGTTACACCCAATCTTCCTCCTCCACCATGAAACCCATAACCATTATCAACCCATTTTCTTACACCACCCAAAGTGTGAACTCTTTCCACATCAAACCCAAATCAAACCCTAATTCAATTGCCATCAAACGACTCTCTCCTGCAGAGCACAAAACCCATTGTGAGAAGAACTTGTGTTATTATTGCGATGAGTGGTATCTGCCTGGTCACAAATGTAAGAGGGAGTCCATGCTATTGATTGTTGAACCGAACGACCCAGAAACTGATGACCTTGACTTGAGTCCCCTCCATATAGTGACTTGACTCCTAATAACCCAATGAAACCTCTGGATACAACATTGACCCAAATCATCTTACATGCATTGATATGCCATTCAATTCCCCAAACTCTCAAGGTGTTGGGCCATGTTAATGCATCTCCAATTGCAGTACTGATGGATAGTGGTTGCACGCATAACTTCATCCAAGCTCGCATGTTAAATTTTTGGGCCTTCAAGTTGCTCCAGCTCAAGGCTTTCACGTCTTGGTAGGAAACGGAGAGGAGTTTGCATGTTCAACTGTTTGTAGATAGGTATTATTACAATTGGCCCTCACTAACTTTTGGTTTATCTATTTGTGTTACCCTTAAGTGGAGTTGAGATAATATTAGGGGTACAATGACTCACGACATTGGGGCTAGTCTTGGTTGAACTCATAGGCCAACACTAGACAACACCTCAAGAAACAACTATACATCAATTCAAAAGGATGATTTCTACTGATGTCATAGTAGAATATTTTCAATTATAGTTGCTCTCCCCATCATAGGTGCTTCCTAAACCTTCACTACTACCAGAAATTGAGGAAATTTTGAATAGATATCTCAAATTGTTTAAGGAACCATGAGGCCTTCCTCCTATCTAAGCAACTGATCACCACATTCCCCTATTGGAAGGGTCAAATCTTATGAATGTCAGACCCTACAAATGTTCATACTTTCAAAAACGTGAGATTGAACATCAGATCAAAGAGAAGATGGCTGAATGAATTATACAACGAAGTAATAGTGCTTTCTCCTCCCCGGTCTTGCTAGTGCGAGAGAAAGATAGATCATGGAGGTTCGATGTTGATTACAGAGCTCTCAATGCAATAACAGTAAAAGATCGATTTATTATTCCCTCCATTGAAGAATTGCTAAATGAGCTTTATGGGTCATAGTGGTTTTCTGAACTAGACTTATTCTTTGGGTACCACCAGATCAGACTGAACACGGGTGACATTTCAAAAACTGCCTTTGGCACACACGAGGGACATTTTGAATTTTAGAAATACCCTTTGGGTTGTGTAATGCACCTGCTTCGTTCTAGTCAACTATGAATATACTGTTTCAGTCTTATTTGTGTAAGTTTGTTATAGTCTTCTATGATGACATACTAGTATATAGTAAGTCATTAGAAGATCATATTTCTTACCTGGATATTGTTTTTCAATGGCTGGTGACTAACAATTTTTTTCTCAAGCGGAACAAGTGCTTCTTTACCCAGGAATTGATAGAATACTTGGGCCGTATAATATCTAGGGATGGCATCAATCTAGATCCAGAGAAAATTCATGCAATGATTGCTTGGCCAACACCTACCACTATTAAACAGTTGTGTGAATATTTGGGACTGGTTGGTTTTTGTAGAAAGTTTGTTCAACATTATGCTTCAATAACGCTCTTGTCACCAACTTCCTTAAGAAATATTCTTTCACTTGGTCTAAAGAAGCATAACAATCATTCGATCAGTTGAAGAAAGCTACAAGTCGTACTACCGTGTTAACATTGCTTAACTTTCAGAAGGATTCCATAATAGAAACGGATGCATGGGGTCAAGGAGTGGGAGCAGTCTTGATGCAGAATAATGATCCCATTTGCTATTTCAGTAAAAAGGTTTGCTTAAAGCTTCCCGCAGCTTTGACTTGTGTGAGGGAATGCAATCACTGATGCGGTAAAAAATTGGTGCACTTACCTTTTGGGCAGAAAATTCACAATTCATACAGACCAGAAAAGTCTTTGAGAATTGATGACACAAGTGGTGCAAATGCCTAAACAACAATATTACTTGTTAAAGTTACTCGGCTACACTTATGAAATTGTGTATAAACTTAGGGCAGCTAATCGAGTAGCCGATGTCTTGAGTAGGATCAATGAGAGTTCACCATAGATGATAGGATTGACAATGCCACAATGTGAGTTGGTTGCAAATATACAAGAGGCTTACAATTCAAATTTAGCTCTTAAACAATTGTACCAAAGTATGCTTTGTTGCCCATAGGAGCATCTAGGATTTAAGAATTTTAAAGGAATCTTGCTCTATCACAACAAGATTTATATTCCAATCCCCTCTTAAGCAAGTTCTTTTGGAAGAATTCCATGCCACACCAATGGTTGGTCATGTTGGAATACATAGAACTTATGTGCGTCTAAGTGATAACTTCTTTTGGAAAGGAATAAAGATAGACATGGTTGAATTCGTTAAAGGGTGTGTCGTGTGTCAACAAATCAAGTCACCCACATAACTGCCATATGGGTTACTACAACCTATTTCTCCTCCTACTGTAGTTTGGGAGGATATATCCCTTGATTTTGTCACGGAGCTCCCTTCTTTCCAAACTTATACGGTGATTTTGGTGGTTGTTGATAGGTTTACAAAAGCAATACATTTTGGAATGCTTCCAACAAACTTTTTAGCTGTTAAGGTTGTTGAATTATTTGCTTCAGTGGTGTGCAAGCTACATGGCACGCCTAAAAACATAATTTCTGATAGGGACACTATCTTTATGAGTAATTTTTGGAAAGAACTTTTCTGAATTAGTGGCATAAAGCGACGAATGTCTTCCGCTTATCATATGCAAAGTGATTGACAAACGGAAGCAACAAGATGTTGGAGCAATATTTAAGAGCTTTTGTCCATGTTGAAACAAAATTGTGGGGGAAATATTTACAATGGGCAGAATGGCACTATAATTCAACCAAACATTTTTCTACTGTGGTGACTCCTTATGAGTTTGTGTATAGCCAACCACCACCTTCACTACCTTAATATGTTATAAGAACTAGTCGCAATGAAGTTGTGAATGAAGATTTGATAAAATGCTAAGACATATTGGATGAGCTATGCTCCAAGTTGCTCAAGACACAATTTGTTATGAAGTATTATGCTGATAAAAGAATAATGTCTCATCCTTTCAAAATAGGCGATCAAGTTCTAGTTAAGTTACGACCATATCGACAAGTGACTACACGAATACTAAAATATCAAAGTTGTCCTAAAGATTTTATAGGCCTTTCTACATCGTCAAACAAATTGGAGAAGTGGCTTTTGAACTGGATTTACCTCCTGGAGCTCAAATTCATCCAGTTTTCCATGCTTTAAATTTGGAATCATTCAATAATCAAGCTGAGACGCCTAAGTTGGAACTGCCACCAACAAATTTCAATAATCAACCAAAGTTGCAACCTCTAGTAGTGCTTGATTAGCGTACTTCAACAAATTCTGGTGCAGCAGAAGCATTGGTTCAGTGACAAGGACTGTACCCCGAAGATGCAACTTGGGAGAACCTAGACACAATGCTAAAAGACTATCCAACACTGCACCTTGAGGACAAAGTGTTTGTTGATGCAGAAGGGGATGTCATAGCCCAAAAAAGGGCAACAAAAGATTATGACAGTGTAGCAACCCAAGTGAGCAGCCTAATAGCAACGAGCAGCTCCAAACGTAACAACACCAAACTTAAACATCTTAATGACTATAATTGCACTGTTAAAGGCATAATGAAAAAAATGTTTTGAGTCTAATTAGGGCTAAAAGTAAAGTAGTATTTTCTCAAATTATTAGAATCCTTCATAGATATCTTTCTCTATTTGGGAGGTGTATGTATGAGAGTTTCTTCATAAATAAAGGCAGAGAATTATCCAGTACTATTTCTTTGTTCTGTTTTCTGCAAGAGGAAGCCTAACCTATAACTTCTTGCACGACCCTTTCTTTTCCTCCACCTCCATAAAACTTAATATACCCATTTTACCCCTAATTAACCTTATTTAAAAAACCTTAAATCAAACTCATTATTCCTTCCTCTCTTTCAAGCGCGGGACAGACCCTGCACCTCTTTCCATTCTCAACTCCATTTTTAATAGATGTAAATTGATTTAAAGAGAAGTTATCCTGATGGGAGTTACTCACTTTTTCTATGTACACGAGTTGATGTTTATTCCTCCTCTCATGAGCATTTGTAGCCACATTTCTCAATTTTGTAGGACATGATATTCTTGAAGTCAATATTCATTTCTCTTGCTTAGGTTTTGATTCTGGTTACCATTATTTGCACCTTTTAGGTTATGATTTTTGTTAACACGAGGATTGATTTCAACCAGCCATACAATTTGCGTTTTCTAAATTTACCTTTATTTTTTTTCATCCTACGAGCATTTTCATTCCTTAGTATTTCTATCTTTCATGGTAAAGACTTGGACTATTAGCATAGAAAACTCAATTGAAGGAATGCTTCACGTGCATTTATTGACAAAAAAGAGAGAACAATGCATTCTGGATTCACCATATTTTTTTTTTAATTCGAAAAGTATCTCTCGATCTGGAAATACATTTTGGAATACTTAATTTGGAATATATTTTTTTATACATCCTAGATTTAGTATTTCAGAAAATATTTTTAGATCCATAAATATTTTCTTAAACACTCATCCCCGAATTGTTTTTTATATTTTGGAATAGAAGAAAATAAAAAATGAGTATTGTGGAAGACATTTCTAGATCAAAAATACTTTCTAGAATACTCGATCCAGAATACATAAAGAATATTCCAGATTAAGTGTTTCGAAATTTTTTGGATTGAAATTCGACACTGCAATTAGAGAGTTTCTTAAAGGATTTTGACTTCTTAGGGAAGCTCAAAAGATAGATTGAATCATGGAAAAGTTTGCAAAAAGGTAATGACTTTTTTGTACATGCAGATTCCCTTCATGCTTGTGTCAAACCTATATGCTTCAAATGGGAGATGTGGGTTAGGGGTATTTCCTCTCAGAGTTTGTGACGAAGGATTCAAAGTTGTAGTGGTGTTTCTGAATGATGTAACAATGAGGGGATATGCTCAAAATTTGGGGAAGCGACGCCAAAAGGGACAACCGTGGAGGCCAGTGGACGAAGAGACTTTTGCCTTACAGATTGTATATTTCATAATGTAAATTTACATTAGGAATTGCACAATTTAGAATGCAATTTACATTTTAGGTTATTTTCCAAATTTACATTACAAATAATATAATTCATAATATATAGATTATTTTCCAAATTTACATTACGGATTGCATAATATAGAATATAAATTTGTATTACGAATTTTATAATATGGAATATCTACGTATTGCACAAATGAAATTATAATTTCAACAAGGACTACCAAACTAACGTTTTTCAATTTGAATTAAAGTGTTTTTGATGTTTACGAATTCACATTAACACGAACTTGTCGAATAATTCACTTTTGCTGTAGATTAATGTCACAAATATCTTCAAAATAATTGAACTCCCTTTTATATGTATTTCAATCAAGAACTCATGTATTTATCTTCAACAATCATATTTGTTGTCTTTTTTTGTATTCAGATATGGAATTGTGGATAGAAATAAAAAAGATTAAAATGGAGAAGAAAATATATGAAAAAGATAATGGAGATGAAGGTTTGCAAGAATATAAATTGTAGTAAAGTAAATTATCAAGGATAAGCAAGAATTGGTAAAAGAAAATTTATGAAAGCGATGACCAAAATTGTTACATTCATTATTGAATTTGTCATTTCTCCTATTGGTGACATTTTTAAAATGTTTGAATTGTATTCACAATTTGTCACCTAATTACTTATTTATATTTTTTTTCTCTTTTTCTGAGAGTTAAACTGCAAACAAAATAAAAGAAAAATTAAATAATGACTTAAAATTGTCCACGTTATGTCAGTTGTGCCCTTTCTTTCCATGTTCTGTAGTAATTATTATAAATAACTTTTCTCCCCATCCAAATTTAGTCCTTTTCTTTATCACACTTCTTAGTAGGGATGTCAACGGGGTAGGTAGGGTACGGGTAGTAACTCCCCCGTACCCATACCCATATCCGTCGGGTATCCGTTATGCGGGTACCCGTCTATTTTTTTCATATCCGCGGATATCCACGGATATCCGCGGGTATTTACAAAAATATTTTAAAAAATAAATATTTAACCATAATTAGTGTTTAGATCAACAAGTCCCCTTTCTCCGATTGATTCTTGAAAAACAAACAAATAAAAAATCACTACCAATTTATATTGTAGTTTATTTTTGAATGAAATATTAAAGAAATTACTAACTTCATCAATGTCAACCTCTTACAACATTGTATAAAGTTTCATGTTGTCCAATTTTAATCTAGAAGAGCCTTAAAACATAAGAAGTTCAGTCAAAATTTCTAACAATCACTTAAAAGTGTTAATTTCATTACTTTCCATGTTGGTCCATAACATCAATACCTCCACAGTATATGGAAGTAATTTACTCATTTGTGGGGTAAGAATCTGACCACCATTATTGGATGAAGATTCATAATGTTGTTTACTAATATATATATATATATATATATATATATATATATATCTATATATATATATTGTTTTTTTTTTATATATATATATATATATATATATATATATATATATATATATATATATATATATATATATATATATATATATATAAAGTTTAGCGGGTACGGGTATCCACGGGTACGGATATTATGATACCCGTACCC
>Ga0214542_1011484_pt1 | contig 12097 bp, 3 predicted proteins | sample CNSS1metaG_FD_160096 | JGI IMG/M metagenome (GOLD analysis project Ga0214542, IMG submission 160096) | Root nodule microbial communities from cowpea collected in UCLA plant growth center, Los Angeles, California, USA - CNSS1 | ecosystem: Host-associated > Plants > Roots > Nodule | place: USA...
AAAAAAATTAAAGAATAAATTTATTTTTTAAAATTGATAAAAAAGAAGTGAAGATGAGAACAAAAACTTGTGATGACTTCTGAATCGATATGTGCATATTAGTAAAATGGAAAATCAATATTTTGCAAATAATATGGTTATTTACATTGGAAAAAAAAGCTAAAAAATATAGTTATGATTCAATTATTTAATAAGTTCAAGAATATAAAAAAACGAATGATAATATTATTTAGATATATGTATTTTCTGTTATAATTATAACTATATTAAATTATGTATTACTTTTTCCTAAATTAATGACAAAAATCTTAAATATATAAATTGAGTATATTATTTTGGCTCTCCCATAAATTTTTGCCAAGATCCGCCACTGTTTACATGTACTGTACTCATATACTTTATCATAATATAAAACTATTACTTTAAATTTTATTAGATGACAAATAAAGAAATGTGTCTAAAAAACGGTAACTGTAATTTCGATTATTGACTGTCACATATATTTAATTAAACATATAAATAATTAATTTAATCTTACTAGTGATTAATAAATGAATGAATAATATTATCATTCATTTATGGGCAAAGTTAGATTTGTCAGACACGTAATATCAGAAAGTAATTGAAATATTCAATAGTGTTAAAGTATGGTTCAAAACTAGTTAAAATTCAACTCCTTGAGAATTACACTATCAGATTCATTTTCTTTTTTCCAAAATTAACCATATTTTCATACATATTTAATAACGTAAACATTTTGGGTGAGATGACAATTATTAAACGTCAATACTGAAAACTACTTTTAACCCTACACCTGCATGAGTCCTCTTTAATTATTAAAAGTATTTAAAATAAAGAATAGAAATTACTGATATATTAAAAATATCAACACATATGATATATCAAAATGAGTTTAAATATGTTAGTCAACATAATTCATCACCAGAATAAGATTAGATCGAAAAAAACATTAATTTTTAAAATGTGAATTAAATTAAACAGGACTCATTTAATTCTAATTCAACTTATATTAAGTATAAGTTGACTTTTATATATATATTTTTTACTAATTTTTATAAGTTTTTTAATATAACTATTTAATTTTATTATGTAGGTTGATAATTAAAACTTTAAAAATTATAATGTTTTTAATAATATTTTTTAGTTTGGAGCCTTAATTTATTTGTTTTAAAATATATATTTACATTTAATTTTATGTACCAAAATGAATTTAGTCAATTCAATTATATCGTGATAATATAAAATAAATTGAAATAATAAAACATTTTTCAAGTCAATCCACTTGATAAATTGAATTATAATTTTTTTTATTCACTTAAAACCGAATCAAGTTAGAGTTAATTCATTTTGACGTTACTAGACATTTATTTGCATAATGTCATAAATCATTTATTATTTGTACGTAATCAATATTATTAAAATTATAATGATACGAAATACTTTTTATTGGTAAAAAATTAGAAAGTTATTTTTATGTTACAAGTTTAATTTGAAATTATTTTATATTGAATAGAATTAACTATGTAACTATTTGCTTTATTTAAATTATGTATTTTTGGATGGATTCACTATTCAATATATTTAATAAAAATGTGGAGTGAATATTAAAGGATGATAGTCTTATTCATTATTTGGTGATAGAAAGGAATAAGAAAAAATATTAGTAAAATTTGTAGTAAATATTGTTTTTTTAGTTGAAAGGTGATGAATGTTAAATGATTAATTTTTTTTTTATATTTATTTTTTCTCATGTTATCCTTATAATATTTAGTTAATTTTTACCTTACATTTAAATTTATTTTCATATGAAATATATTATATTATTATCTTTTAACTATTTTTTATAATTTCAATCACTATATAAAATTTATAAAAATAATTATAAATTATTTATATATAATTTTATATAATTTATAAACTTCATTTATTAATCTCAACTCTAAAATCATTTCTAAAATAAATTAAAAAAAAACATCAATTTCATTCTATAATTCTTCCGGTTTCTTCTTTTATTTTCCTGAAATCATTCCAGCCGAAAGAAAAGAATACAGCCTTAAAGTATTGGTCGATGCGAGAAGAGCCTAAGTGCTTTTAGAGAAAGCGTCAATAGAAGACTAAAAATAAGGTTAATGGTTTTAGATGAAATTGATGGATTCACAATTCACCTACTCCAAGTGGGTAATCTAAGAATCAGTTTATATGCATCACATGAGAGAGAGAAACTACACTGAGCAGGACAACAGAATGGTTTGTTTGAAATGGATGGATTGGGTGGGTGGTGAAGAAGGAAGATGGTAAATTTGATAGCTTAGAGTGGAAAGTGAATGAGATCAACACAACACCCATCATCCTTTGTTTTCTTCTTTTATTTATTGTTTTTTTGTGTTGTGTTGTTGTGTTGGGGATTGGGGTGGAGTAGGAAGTAGTGGAGCACTGTTCTGTGAGAGTGAAAAGCAAAGAACGGAACTTCACTTTTAGGCTGTAATCTGAGACATCCAGCCCCAGCTTCTAATTCCCATCATCCTTACAAAACACATAATTTTGGGTCCACTCTAACAATACAATTCAAAAAAGTGAGGTCAAAAATTGAATAAAACTATAAAAGTTAGACATAGTTGATGTTCACTGCTTTTTCTTTTCAGTGGATCATCTAAAAGTTCTCTCCTTTTTTTGTGACAGATCCCTTGCTGGGTTCAAGTTTCTCACTTTGGCTTCTCCCCCAAATGGGTTCCTCAGATCGATTGTTCAACCGGCAAAGAACTCTCCATGAGATCCTTGGTGGGGGTCAAGGTATGAAATTTTCTTTTCTGATTAGTTTTTTTTATTCAATGTCTTTATTGCTGATTTGCGTTGATCAGTGTTATTTTAATACTCAATCTTTGGTGTTGTTTGTTTATGTTCATTTCGGTACTATTTGATTCAACAGTGGCATAGATTTATGTTTGTTTGCTTTTGGTTCCAATGGGAAAAGGGTGAGGACCAGAAGAACAATTGATCATGATCTTTGAATCTTTGCTGAATCAATGCCATGTTTGGTTCAATGCAGTTGCAGATTTAATACTGTGGAGACGGAAGAACCAAACGATGGGGATATTGTTGGTGACACTAGCTGTTTGGATTGTGTTTGAAAGATCTGGTTATACTCTTCTGTCTCTTGTTTCCAATGTTTTCCTTCTCCTCATTGTCATTCTTTTCCTTTGGGCCAAGTCAGCTGCGATTCTCAACAGGTAACAGTTCCGCAAATTATCTTTCTGAATGTTCTTCACTTGGATCTTCTTGTGTGTGCTTTTCTAAACTCTGAAATGTCATAGAATGTACAAGCATTTTTTAGATCATTGATTCCTCAAGTTCTGATTATTTGTTCTGGAATTAGTTTGTCTTCAAAGTATTCTTTTTAATTTATATGATTCGAGGCATTTGAAAGATAAATGTTGGTATGGTTTAGTTGTTGAAATGGTATAACATGTATGCTAGTTTTTTGGTGGTGATCGTCTTTGTGTTCAAAATACACTAATGTTAGTGTTTTAAAACATTAAAATCAGTGTCCTTAGGTGTATTTTGAAGGCTCGGCATAGAGACAATACTTTAAGCTCGGTAGATAATCCAAATTCTATTTAATTTGCGTTTTTCAGAAGTGGTAAATTGCATATGGTGTTTAGACAGAAGGTATAAAAGCAGATTGAACTGTTATTTTTCTTTTGACAGACCTGCACCACCTCTACCACAGTTGCATCTGTCAGAGGAATTAGCAAACGAAGTGACAGATTTTATCCGCACAAGAGTTAATGATTTGTTATCAGTTTCTCAAGATATTGCTCTTGGTAAAGACTCAAAGCTGTTCCTGAAAGTAGCTGCATACCTCTGGCTAATTTCTATTATTGGTGGCTTCACTGATTTCCTTACCCTGGCATATACCAGTAAGTTTCTGAGCATCATGTGATCAAAAGATAGATTTAACTCGCTATTCATTGATCTCCAGTTTTTGAAAATGAAGTAGTGAGTGAATGGAAATAACTTTGTTGCCAGTATAGTAAAAATGTTGAAGTTCATAATTATGTCTAATATGATCTTGGAATGGAAATAACTTTGTTTTTGTGGTTTGGTTATGTGGCAGGTCTTTTTATTGTTCTTACAGTACCAGCAATCTATGAAAGATATGAAGAATACATAGACATGTATATTTTGAAGGGTTACAGAAAACTGTGCTTTTTACATGTGAAAATAAAGGAGAAGTATGTTAGCAGAGTCCACAACTGGATTCTGGAGAAGAAAAAGCTGAGCTGAGTTTGTTTTTCTCACAGGCATTTTGTTCATTTCTTTTGTTACTCTTCTACAACATTTCTTACAGGGTCACTGGTGAGATTGTAATTGTGAGTTTGAGGGACAATAGTGATCATCTTCTACAACATCTCTTCCTTTTGCATTTTCCATCTTCAATGATGGATCTTTTTTTGGTACATAATGAAGAACCTCTTGTTGGACTTGTTCATGTAGTCCACTGAGTATTTAAGATTTCTTCTTAGGATAACAGAGATAACATATAGGTGCTGCTATCAATTATTCCTAAGATAAAATGTGTTTTTACCAAGTATTTGTACATGTAATATAGCTACAACTATCATTGCACTTATTTGCAGATTTTTGCAACATTCGCACAAGTTATTCACTCTCAATTCAACAATTTGGCAACCCAAGTAATATATTTTCCAATTCTTTAAAAGTTTCCCGTGGAGCTATAATATAGAATACTTAACTAAGCATTTCGTCAAACACCTGGAGGGTGGGTTGGGTAGGGTTGGGTTGGGTTGGGTTGGGGTGAGTTGAATGGGCTATTTATTTTTTAGTGAATACGAACTGAATATACTCTGTTAATGACGGATTAGATTCAATTGAGTTTATGTAAATAAAAAAGAAGAAGTATGTTTTATTTTAAAATTTAAAAAAAGCATAACTTTTTTCTAAACCATTTTTAGTATGATACAATTTTTGAATATTTATATTATATATTTTAATTAGATAATGTTTTAAAAAAACTAAGTCCAATCTTAAATTTAAAAAGAAAATGTGAAGGTGAGAAGACTGTAAGAGTAATTTTTTGGGGCATCTTAAAATTGTGTTTACTTGTGTTTGTGATTTGAGTTGGACGTTATAAATTCTATTTCTAATGAATATTTTAAGTTAAACTTTTCCTTTTTCGCAAACAACAAAACTTAAAAAGAAAGTTGGGTATATAAAGAGTTTACTACTGGAGTGAAAAGTGGAAAAAATAACTTCAGATATGGCATGAAAAATATTTGCAGAGAATATTTTAAGAACTCGGGAATGAGTTATTAATTAAAGATGCTAAAGTGATGATGGTGCAAGGATGATTTTTATTTTACTCTACAAATTTTATGAAACTAACAAGTGAATAATTATTTTATTTAAATTTAAAGTTTCTAGAATTTAGAAATCAATTTTTTTATCACACATGATTTTATTTCAAAATCTAAAATCTCATATTTAGTGACATAAGCATAATCTAATAAATGTGTTTTATAAGACATATACTTTATATACTGACACGGGTTGTATTTTTTCTTTTATTTTGTATATTAAAATAATAAAGTAGTGAAAATATTATGTAATGAAATATCATGAAAATAAGGTTATATTGTTGTAAATGTTATTATTAAAATAAGGTTAAATTACTCTTTTGGTCTCTCTATTTGTCATGAAATTTCATTTTGGTCCTCAAGTTTTTCGTTGTTTCAATTTGGTCATCATTTTCTTATAAATGACTCAATTTAGTCCTCACCGTTAACTTTGACCAGACGGTGTTAAGTCAACGCCACGTGTCAATTTCTGGTTTTTTCTAACTTTTTTAATATTTTTTTTAATTTATAATTTTTTTTTAAAATTTTTTTATTTTTGACACATGTCACTTCACAGTTGTGTCACGTGTCAAAGTGACTCAATTTGGTCCATATATTTGTTTTTAGTTTCAATTTAGTTCCATTTTTTGTAAAAATGAAGCAATATTGTCCTCCTTATATTGAGACTTAATTTAATCTTTGTATACAACTTATAATGATATTCTTAATAAAATTGACGTTTTTATTAAATATTTGTAGAAATATTTTTAAATAATTTTTTTTTTAGTTTTATTGTTAAACAAAGGTAAACCCCAAACTTAATTTCAAAAGTTAACAATTTTGTCATCATATATAAAGGCATCAAGTGTATATACAAACTTAGTAAAAATTAAAAATCAAATAACTTGTCACACATAAGTTTAGGAACTAAATTTCAAGTTCAAAACAAAATCAAAGTTTAATGTTTTGTACAGAATTTAAAGTTAATTTAAAATATTTATAGAAATATTTAATAAAAACATTAATTTTAGTAAGAATATCACCATAAAATTTATAAAAAAGTAAATTTAGTAACAATTTAAGGAAGGACAATATTGCTTCATTTTTATAAAAATTGGGACTAAATTGAAAATAAAAACAAATATAGGGACCATATTGAGTCACTTTAACACGTGGCACAACTGTGAAGTGACACGTGAACTGTGAAGTGACACATGTCAAAAATAAAAAAAAATTAAAAAAATTAAAAAAATTAAAAAACCAGAAATTGACACGTGGCGTTGACTTTTACACCGTTTGGTCAAAGTTAATGGTGATGACCAAATTGAGTCATTTTTAAGAAAATGAGGACCAAATTGAGACAACGAAAAACTTGAAGACCATAATGAGATTTCATGACAAATAGAGGGACCAAAAGAGTAATTTAACCTTAAAATAATGAAGTAGTAAATCCAAGTGATACGATAATAATTTTATTTTTCAATATAATAAATAAAATTGATATCACAATATAGTGCAATTAATTGATTTTACGAAATAATTATAATAGCATGTGACATGTGCGCTATGATGCACTGATACTTCAATTTGGATCATGTATTCGTGTCCGACATGTATCTGTGTCCGATACTTTAGAATATTTTATCAATAATTATCAATTAAGTATCTCATTTACAAAGTCGTAGTAAACTATTAGAAAATATTTGAATAATGACAAATTTTAGTGACAAAAAATAATTAGTCACTATAATGATCAATTTATGTGCCAATTTATAAACTAAACATTATTGGCAACTAAAATAGTTCAAAGAATTATAATTGATCTTTAAATTGATAACTAAAATAGTTTTTATTATAAATTAGTTTCTAAATTTGTCACTAACATTTGCTACCAAGATTTTGACTACTAAAATAATTTGTTTCTAATTAGAAAATTGGTCTCTAACATATTTTTTGTTACTAAAATTGGTCATTATTTAAAAGTTTTCTTGTAGTTGTATTTTTATGATGACAATAATTTATATTTTTTATGTTGAATACTTTAGTACATGTGGTTTTAATTTGGATTCACACAATAACAATCATATATTTATTATGTTTTTAAGAATTATTATACATTTTTCAATATTTATATATCACATATCTATCATGTATCATATCTTATTATTTTTGTAACGCCCCATTTAATTATTAAACTTAATTAAATGAAAACGTTACACATAATAATATAAAGAGCGAAGATTTGAAGTGTGACTTCACTTCACATAATTATCCAAAAGTTCCTCCAAGGAATCCAAGACATACCAGGATGCCAAAACCGAACAGCAAAACAAAACTTGACAGAAGTTAATAATGTACTAAAAGATAAAGTAGTACATGGGCCTTAGCCCTAAGAGAAGGCCCAATGACAGAAGAATCCAGCCTAGGTGGGCTACGCAGCGGAACCATCACCTCCCTGTTGACCACGGGTGTTTCTCACATCTACTCACACCAATAAATTGATGATCATCACAAAAGGGAAAAACCACACATTTAGGACATACAACAAACAACAGAAGGGTAAGCTAGAGCCAAAAATAGTTTTATCATGCAATTAGATATACTTTCACAGTCAATTATACATATATCATCCAAGTATATTATGACCTTCCAAACAATAAACTAAGACTCAACACGACTCATCTGGATATGTATAATTTAGTCGGATTCAGCGGATGCTTACAGTTGTGGTGGATATCTCTGCTCACCCCCGAGCTAAGTGTTACAAGTGTTATAATGTTTCAATCCCCCCCACAAGGTTAGCCCTTAATGAGTTTCAGGCCTCCTGCTACTCTCACCACAAGAGTCAGTCCGCTCTATGTGAGACTAACTGACTCCTTAGAGCGTCAAGATGCAACCTTACCTTGAATCCTTACCAAATTATATAGATGGGGCACCACCATGGATTCCCACTAACAGGGGCCATGGAATTACGTCCCGACCACTGAAGCACGACCATGAGGTCTCACCTAGAGGCCCATGGATTTGCGCACTGACCACAAACTAATCATACTCAATCAATCAAGTAATATTTATCATGCACACAACCTCATGCCAGCCTTTTCAACCCGTCCTCATTCATATCCAAATGTTGAATCCATACCAACTCATCCTTCCCAAACCATGAATATAGAATTGTATTTCATATCAATACCATGCCACTTTGATATCAACCATCTCATTTGAATCACATGCCAAGATCATACCAAACCCATCATTCATAACCCATGAACCACATCACTCATGCATAATCAATCAGAACATGCTTTAATACAGTAATCCAACCATACACGTGACATTCATCCAATAACACAGAAGAAATCAGAACAAGGACGCATCGTCGCCCAACTCTCGCTCAGGCTGAAGGTGCTCGCTCAAGCGAGAGGTTTCTCTCGCTCAGGCGGGCTCCCCTTGCTTAGGCGAGAACTCGAGGAATGGAAATAGTGGCTTCCTGCGAGATCTTGCTTAGGCAAGCCCTCCTCGCCTAAGCGAGACTGCATCTCGCTCAAAATGCGGACTCGTCGCTTAAGTGACCTCTCGAGCAGAAATCCTGGGCGAACCTCTGTTAGTCTCGCCTAGGCGAGACGAGCTCACTTGGGCGAGATTATCAGTCCTTGCCACTGTTCGCACCTGCGACAGCCATACGTACATACCAAACAACACAACAAGCATCTCATGCATTCACAATAGTACACAATCTCAAGAATCGTGAAACAAAAACAAAACAACCCACAATCGCATTTAAACAAGGAGGTTCTAACTTCCCTTACCTGGAAATAGCTAGAAAATGTCTCGACTTTAACTAGCGAAGCACGACAGCTCTAAGAATGGACTTGCGAACTGAACAAGATAGCGAAATAGATTTAGAAAAAATGAGTTTACTATGAAACCCTACTGTAAATACGAAAATGTGGTTAGAGGGGAAAAGCATGAGCTGGAGCATAACTTACACGGAGTAGTAAAATGAGATTGAGCTTGCTTGACCAAGGTAGTACAAAACCCTAGCAAAGGAGCGGCAGCAGCTCTAGGAAGGAATAAGGGGAATTGTTTTCTTAAAAGTGAATGGAATAAGAGTGTTAAGGCAGATTAAGGTCTTGGTTCCTTTTGGGCCAGCCCTAGGCCCAACTGGTTTTGGGCAACCCTTTTAAAAATTAGGGCAGAATAAAAGGAGGGTTTTACAAATTTTAAAAGACTTAAATATACATTTGGTTCCTATTTTTATTATTTTTGTTCCATTTGGTTTTCATTTTCGTTTTACGTTCAATTAGGTCTTCATTTTCGTCAAATTTTGGTCAATTTGGTTGTTTTTGTTTTTGTTTTTTTAATTTTTTAATTTTAAAAAAAGTGTCCACATGTCAAGTCATAATTGTGTCACGTGTCAATGTTAGTGTCACGTGTCAGCTTGTGGTTGTGTTATTTTTTTTGGTTTAATTATACCTCTGGTCCCTATTTTGGAGTCAAAATCTCAAAATGGTACCCAAATTTTTAAAAGTCTCAAAATAGTCCCCTTTTTTGTTGAAACATCTCACGTTTGCCTTTTCCGTTAAGTCAAGGTTGACGCCGTTAGAGGGAGTGCCACGTGTCAGTTCCTCGATTTTTTGAATTTTTTTATTAATTTTTTTATTAATTTTTTTTTTTTAATTTTATTTTTGAGTTTTTTTAAAAAAATCAAAAAATTGCCATGTGTCAAGATGTCATCGTGCCACGTGGCAGTGACAGTGACACATGTCAGTATTATGACAGGTGTCATTTTCTTAGTCTCAATTTGGTCCCTTTATTTTAATTTGTCTCAATTTAGTCCCAATTTTTGTAAAAATGAACAATTTTGTCCCTATTCAAATTAAAACAAAATTTAATTTTATATAAATGTTATACAAATATTGTTATTAAATTTGATATTTTTATTCAAATTGATATTTTTATTATATATTTTTAGCATAGCTAAGTTTATTTAAAATTATGTTTCATATTCAACTTTACTTAAAATTGTTTTCAAATTTTAAATTTATATGTGTTTTATTGTAACATGAACTAGTTATTTATGAATTTTTTTTCTATTAACATTATTTTCTATTAACAACTTTTAAACCATTTAAAATAAAGTTCAATGTAAAATATGAATTAAATGAACTTAATTTGGTTAAAAATATTTACTTGAAATATCAATTTTGATGGAAATATTTGTGTACATTTATATAGAAATTAAATTTGATTTCAATTTGGAGAGGGACAAAATTGCTAATTTTTACAAAAATTGGGACTAAATTGAGACAAATTAAAATAAAGGAACCAAATTGAGACTAAGAAAATGACACGTGACGTAATACTGACATTTACACGTGACACAATTGTAACTTGACACTTGTAACTTGACACGTGAACAATTTTTTTAAAATTAAAAAAAAACATGAGCTGACACGTGTCATGTACTGTTGAAAAACATTAACTATTTAAACACGGTTAGTAAAAATGACCAAATTGACCAAAATTTGACGAAAATGAGGATCTAATTGAATACAAAACGAAAATGACAACCAAATCGAACAAGCAAAACGAAAATAAGGACAAAATTGTATTTAAGCCTTTTCAAATTAAACGTATCGATGTATCATATCCTACATCATAGTCTGTGCGTATATGCACTTTTTTTTTATTTCAAATATTTTCAGAATAATAATATAATTTTTATTATATTTATTTAATCATTAAAAGTACTAATAATAATATTAATATAAATTATAAATTATAAAAATTTTAAAAGATTAAAAATCTATTTAGAAAAAATATTTAGTATAATAACGTTTTTTATAATTAAAAAAACACTTATAATAATAACACCACTATGAATAGTAATAATAATAATAATAAATAATATACCAATAATAACAAATGACAATAATAATAATGTTTATGGTATAAATATTAATATCAATGTTAATACTAAGGCAGCTATTGTTAAGGATACTAATCTTTAATTATATATAAATATATACATTAGCAACAAAATAAATGAAAATGACAGATAATTGAAATATGATCTTGTAGTAAACAAGAATAAGATGTGTGTTTAATTATCATAATAATAATAGACAACAAAACAATTAAAAAGTGCAAGTATTTGAGATATGATCCCGTAGTGAATCTATTTATAATACAATTCAAAGAATCACAAAAAGCAAAAAATTACACGTGTCATTTTCTCTGAATTTGTTCAATTTCAAAATTTTTTATTTTTTTACCTCTTAAGGTAATTTGGACACGTGTCATCTTCTTAGCCCGTCTCAGCCATCTTTCTCGCTTTTCACCATACTCACGTTAATCCTCTCTCTTGACTTCCTCTCTCTCTTCATTTTCTCTCTCTGTTTACGCACTCTTCAGTTCTCTCCTTCCTCAAACCCTTCACTTCCTCTCTCTCTCTTCACTTTCTCTCTCAAACCTTTACGCACTCTCCACTTCTCTCCTTCCTCAAACCCTAGCCACACCTCTGCCTCCGCCTCTAGCTCTTTGCCTCCTCCTCCACCTCAGTCGCTCTGATTCGCTCTTCCTCCACAAACACGACACCAAATAACGTTCTCCACCTCTCTTCACTTTCCCTCTGTCGAACCCTAACCTGTTTTACGCATTCTCCACTTCTACGCCATCGACCTCCCTTCCTTCTCAACTTCATTCGACCTTTTTGCCGC
>Ga0214542_1011486_pt1 | contig 12095 bp, 6 predicted proteins | sample CNSS1metaG_FD_160096 | JGI IMG/M metagenome (GOLD analysis project Ga0214542, IMG submission 160096) | Root nodule microbial communities from cowpea collected in UCLA plant growth center, Los Angeles, California, USA - CNSS1 | ecosystem: Host-associated > Plants > Roots > Nodule | place: USA...
TGGTGACAAAATTTTTATTCCAAGAATGGATTTAGTGCCATCTGATTCAGGATTGCCTTTCAAATTCCAAAGAAGACAGTTCCCAATTTCATTATGCTTTGCAATGACAATTAACAAAAGTCAAGGAAAAACACTTTCTAGAGTGGGACTTTATCTTCCACAACCTGTATTCACACATGACCAACTATATGTTGCTATTTCTAGAGTGAAAACCAAGAGAGGATTGAAAATACTTATATTGGATGAAAATGGAAATATCACAAACACAACTAAAATTGTTGTCTACAAAGAAATTTTTGAAACTCTTTGACAATGAACACATTGTAGGTATGTCATTTCTAATTTTCTTTTTATTTGAAAGTTTGTATAAATATAGATGCATGATCTATTGTTGTAATTAAAATATTTGTTATAATTTTGTTGTTCAATGCAGGATCTATTGCGTAAAGTCCAAGGCTTACAATGAACATCATGCTGATTTAAGAAGTAATCAAATTTGTGTACCAAAGGAAGTTATAAAGTTGATTAACCAAAAATAGATGATAGGTATGTAATTTGGTCTTCTTTTATTGTTATTTTTTTAAAGAAATTATATTATAACTTTAGAAGTTAATAAATATTACAAAATCAATTCTTATTATCAAAAATATTACATTTAAAATAACCCGTGCGTTGCACGGGTAGAAAGACTAGTGTATAACATGCATCCATATGTTGTTAGTATATATACACGTGTATAGGTAACTTCCAAATTCCTAACATCTTATATTTTCATGTCACCTTGCATAACACATAACATGCATCAACACAACATCCTGAAAAAAAAAAGTTGCACTACAATAAATTCAAAATTAATTGTTTCCCATTTTTTGTTAATAAATTCATGGAATCTTGCGAAAAGTGAAAAAGAAAATAAAAGGAGAAAATAAATTATTCTTTGGTCAAATCAATTAGTTGAATAAATAAATAATTTTTTTATGAAAAGTGGCATATTTTTTAAACATTGCTATAATTTGTATACATGAAATTGCTCAAATTCATTTCCCCCGATAAATCTTTCTTTTGTATTCTATTGAGGACCATCATAAAGAGGGCATGTGCCTTATAATGAATTCAAATTGGAGTGAGTCTCTGAACACAGGAAAAAAAAAAGGAAAACAAAAAAATGACGAAAAATCTGCTAGACTGAAAACCCTAAAGGGAAGTCTCAGCAAAAATTAAGACAAAAAAATATAAAATAATACAAAAAAAGCAAGGGCAAACAAGGGGCAACCTTTAATGTGATTTTATTTTTTTCCCTTTGGATTAAAGCTTTTGAAAGTAAAACAATCATAAGTTGAAATGATGTGTGACCATGTTTCTTTATCAAGAAAAAAATTATCTTCCTTTGTAACCCATTTTTAGCCTATAAAAAAATCAAAATTTCTTTCCTAATTACTCTGAACAAGGGTTACCTTCACATTGAGGTTGACATATATATTTTATTTAAAGAGAAATTGCTAGTTTTAAACTTTTGATGCTGACAATCTCTATGTCCTTATTTATGTAGATGATATCATCTTCACAGGTTCATCTCAAACTTTGATTCAATTACTTATTTCCAAATTGAGTTCGGTCTTTGCTCTAAAACAAATTGCACATCTTGAATATTTTTTAGGCATTGAGGTTAAACAACTTTCGGGAGGCTCTTTTCTTCTATCTCAAGGCAAGTATATCTGTGAACTTCTTCATCGCGCTGACATGTCTATTGCCAAAGGTATGACTACCCATCTTCCCAGTGGTCTCAAACTCTCCAAACTAGGTTCTGAATATATGGATAATCCCTCTCTTTATTACTCTATTGTTGGTGCATTACAATATGTCACCATCACGAGACCATAAATTGGGTATAATGTGAATAAATTTTGTCAATTCATGGCACAACCTCTTCTTGAACATTAGAAAGTTGTTAAACGTATTCTGCATCACTTGAAAGGCACTTTGTCTTGTGGTTTACACATTGAGTCTGCCTCTCTAATACAAAATCAGTACTCTATCACAACCTTTAGTGATTCAAATTGGGCATCTGACATTGATGATCGTTGTTCCACTTCTAGTGCTTGTATATTCTTGCGTCCTACTCTTGTATCTTAGTGGTCTAAGAAACAAACCTTGGTTGGTCATTCAAGTACTGAAGCAAAATACCGCAATCTTGCTATTACTACTACTGAAATCCTATGGCTGCAATCTCTTCTTCATGAACTCAAAATATAATGTACCACTCCTATTATTTATTGTGTTAATCATAGTGTAGTTGCATTAAGTCATAATCATGTCCTACACTCCCAAACCAAACACACAGAATTTGAAATCTTCTTTGTAAGGGAAAAAGTATTAAATCACTCCTTAGTTGTTCATCACATCCCTACTGTAGATTAAGTTGTTGATATATTAACCAAACCTCTCTCCCATGATCACTTCTCTACCTTACATAACAAACTCAATGTTATATATTATTTTCAATAACCTTAAGTTTGAGAAGGACTACTAGAATATCATTCTTATATACGTATTCTGTTTTTATTACAACATTAGGTGAGGTGTCATTTTATCTTTATGTTAGGTAAATATGGTGACTCACCTGGTGTCTAGTCTGAGCATATATATCATTGTATTGTTAATATTTATGGATATAACAAATACTCTTTTTCTCCACATTTTACCTTATGTGTAGAGATGTCAAAATGGGTTTCAAACCGTGAGCTAACCCGGCTCACCACAAGTTTGAACCGGGTTGGGTTCAGAAAAATTCAGTTTTTTTCAAAAGTGGGTTAAACTCAATCCGGCTCACTTAACCCACGGATTAAATGGGTTCGAGCCGGGTTGAGGGTGGGTTGACCCACTTAACCCACCAATATTTTTTTACAATTTTTTTTAATAATTGTTTACTACTCCTAATTATATAGGTTCACAATTTCATATTTTTAAATGCTAGAATGTTGCTCAATAATATTTGAATAGTTTTAATGTTTCATTAATTTGATTGTCAAGTTATATACGTTAATACTTTAATCTTTAAATATAATTTTTATAGTGAATTACTCATGCAACCGTCTTATAAATAAATTTTCTAAATTAGCATGATAAAAATGTGTATTTTTTTATTTATATTTTGTTGAATAATATGACAGAAAATGTGTAATATTAGCCATGTTTTCTAGAACAATATGGACACTTTCTTGGAAACAATTCATCATATATTGGTGGTGAGCATGATGAAGACATTGGTTCTTGATTTTACTTTGATTAACATCTCATGGGTTTCTTAAAAAAATATTTAAATATTTGAATACTTAGAAATAAATATATAAATAATTTTTTATGTGGGTTGGTGAGCCAACCTACTTAACCCACCAACCCGTAGTGGGTTAAGACGGGTTGCAAAATTTCTGGCTCACTCCGGCTCGTGGTGAGTCAACCTGTGTGAGCCGGGTTGGCTCACTTTGACATGTCTGCTTATGTGTTTCTAATAGAAGCAACGCATATTGAAAATTAAGACCTTCATGAAGAAAAAATATATATCAGTTTGAAAAATGCATAGATTTAGACTTAGATTTTTATTTATCTCAATTTTTATAAACTTATACTGGATGTACTTGTGATTCTAGCATGTATGTCATATGTGCTGAGATTAATTTTGTCATACATCCACTTTCTATTTCAGTTATAGATCATGAGACATTCTTCATGCTTGAAGTAATATTCCACTTTATGTACTTTATGATGATGTAGTTGAAGCTCCTATAGTAGAAGTTCATATTTATACTCTTGCAATCGTACATGTTGATATATCTCATGCTCCAGTCGTTGATGTTCTTGTTGACATTCTCGCAACTTTTGATGTTGATGTTGTTGATGTAATTTTTTTATATACATATTGATGATATTCATGTTCTTGCTCTTGTTAATGTTACTACTAATGATTTTGATGTTGTTCTTGATCATATTGATCATTGTGATATTTCTGATGTTGATCCTATAACTGTAATATTGATGTTCCTACACTTCCCTTATCATGCATTCAACCGTCTTCCTTAAAGGAGAGATTGTTGTAGATTTTCAATTAGAAAGAAAAAACTCAATGCATAGGTGGATAGATTGGAAATAGTTGTTGAGCATAAGTTGAATGTGCTCAGGTATGTACTTCCAAATTTTGGTTTCAATAATATTAATTAGTAGAATTTTCATATTGTTTTTAATTAATATAGTTAGAAACAGTAAATATAGTCTAGTAAATAGTATAAAGGGTAAATTATGTTACATAAAATTTGAGAAAATAAACTTTGACAAATTAATTCCCAAATTAAGTTAGATGCCATAATTCTTTATATTCATTTTGCTACTTTATTTAGTTATTCATGCATTTTTTTTAATTTTGTTTGTTGGTTTTGATTTTCTTTCTCTATGACATTATCGCATTGAGGACAATGTTTAAATGAAGTGCGGGTACTCATATTGCTAGCATAGATTTTGTTTAGTTTATCATAGAAGTTGTAATGTCCCATTTAATTAATAAGAGTAATTAAAAGAAACGCCACACACAAATAGTACAACAGCGCAGTCCTGGGGTCCTTAACACAACCCCTACAAAGCTAGCACACCACGATACCAACAGAAAACCAGTTGAAAAGTCTAACAGATAAAGGTAGAGCAATAAAGCATAAAACAATACATGGGTCATAGCCCTAAAGAAAGCCCATTAAGAAATTAAAGTCCAGTCCAAGCGGACTATGCAGCGAAACCATCACCTCCCTGTTGCCCATGGGTGTTCCTCGCATCTGCTCACATCAACAAGTTGATGATCATCGCAAAAGAGAGTACCACACAGCAGAACACACAATAATAAAAGTAGGGTAAGCTAGAGCATAAAAGATCTCATCCATATAATCAGATATATTTTCACAATCTCATATACACATAACAACCAAGCATGTTAAGACTTCTCAGACAATACACTAAGACACGACTCGACTCATCCGGATACATATAACCTGGTCAGATTCAGCGAATGCTCGCACTTGTGGTGGATACATCTGCTCACCCCCGAGCTGCTCACCCCCGAGCTATGTGTCATAAGTGTTACAATGAATCAATTTCCCTCACCACAATGTTAGTCCTTAATGAATTTCAAGCCTCCTGCTACTCTCACCGCAGGAATCAGCCCGCTCTAGGTGAGACTAAATGACTCCTTAGAGTGTCAGGATACAACCTTACCTTGAATCCTTACCAAGTTATACAGATGGGGCACCACCATGGACACCCATTAACAGGGGCCATGGAATTACGTCTTAACCACTGGAGCGCGACCCGAAAATCCCACCTAGGGATTTCCAAGGAATTACGCACTGACACAGACCAATCATAATCAATCAAGAAAGATTTATCATACATATATATATACATCACATACCATCTCTTGATAATTCACCCTTTTTTGTTTCTTTATCAGTGGTTCCATACTCAACCATTCCTCTCAAACCATAATTATGGGATTTCAGTTCATGCCAATACCATGCCACTTTAACACTAACCATCTCATTTAGTTCACATGTCAAGTTCATACCATACCCATCATTCACCATTTATGAATCATGTCACTCATACATAGCAATTCATTATATATTTTTCATCATAGCAATCATACCCAAAGCAAGTACCAATCATCCAAGAGCAACAAAACAACCAAACAGCGCATTGCCTCGCCCAACTCCTCGTTCAGGCTGAAGGGTCTCGCTCAAGCGAGAAGCTCTCGCTCAAGCGATCCCCCTTGGCCTAGGCAAGGGCTCGAAAATGGGAACAGTAGCCTCGTGCGGGATCTCGCTTAGCCGAGATGCTCGCTCGCTCAGGAGTAACGTGGGTGGCCTGAACGACCTCTCGCGTGAAGCATCTGGGGCGAGCCTCTGTTGATCTCGCCTAGGCGAGCCATACTCGCTTGGGCGAGAAAACCAGTTTTCACCACTATTCTCTCGTGCACAAACACCCAACAGATTCACCAAAGGGTTAATATTACCATACCTATGTTCGCACCAACACACCAAGCATTTTAAAATGATAAAACAGTAGTATAAGCAGCACAACATGAACAGAGGGGTGAACCCTAGCTTCCCGTACCTGGAAAAGCTAACAGAAACTTCGATATGCAACCGTGAGCACCACATTTCTACGGGCAGATCCAAAACTGGAGACACGATGGAACAAAACCAGAGTAAGATTACTACGAAACCCTAACTAGTATAATAGAAACGCAACTGAAAAAAGGTCAGCATTAGCTAAAGGAATACTTACGTGGAATATAGAACGAAGTTGAGCTTTGTTTGATCGAGATAACGTAAACCCTAGCAGAGCTCTTTTGGGCAGCGGAGGGAGACGACTACGTTTCTGTGAATGAGTGAAAAGTGAGTGGGTTAGGGTAGATTAGGATTTGGTTTTATCCTCTGAGCCAGCCCTTAGGCCCATTACATTAGGGCAGCCCTTTTAATTTAGGGCAGAATAGGGAAACAATTTATTGGGCCTTACACAAGTCAATGGATTTCTTTATTTTAAAATTTTTGTAAATAATTTTAATTTCATCATTAGAACTTTAGTCATAGATTTATTTTTTAAATTTTACATGATAATTAGGTTATGGATATTTTTTGTATAATATACACCTTAGTGAGATTTGAGTTTTTTTTTTGTCATTTATATTTATTCATATTTGTTGGAGTTCTGGAACTTGACTTTCCTTTCTAATACTACTTATTCACATATAATATTGGTTTGATTTATGTTTTTTTTTCTAGCTACTTAGTCAACTTGATTTTCTAGCTCATTATAAATATTAAAACTAAAAAGTCATGATATGTCTAACCTTTGGAATTATTCTGGGAATTAGTTAAAAGTTGTTACCTTGAAGATAATAAACATACATTTGTTTTGTATGGCTTTATTCTTTATACCAGACAAAAGACTACTGTGAACCAGTACTTGATAAGGAATTAAAAGTGAATGAAAACAAAAATTAATTTAAAGCAGAACAGTGACACGATTATCTTATGGCTACATTAGAATTTAGTAAATGGTAATTTGTGAAGTAATTTCATTGTTGAATTTTTAGATGACGTTGTTTGAAATTGAATGTGTAACGTCTCATTTAATTATTAAGTGAAATTAAAAGAAACGTCACACACAGATAGTACAACAGCGTAGTCCTGGGGTCCCTAACACAACCTCTACAAAGCTAGGCACACCACGATACCAACGAAAAACCAGATAAAAGTCTAACAAATGAGAGTAGAGTAATAAAGCATAAAGTAAACATGGGCCATAGCCCTAAAGAAAACCCATTAAGAAATAAAGTCCAGCCCATGGAGACTATGCGGCGGAACCATCACCTCCCTGTTGCCCACGGGTGTTCCTCGCATCTGCTCACATCAACAAGTTGATGATCATCGCAAAAGAGAGTACCACATAGCAGAACACACAACAATAAAAGTCATATACTCATATCAACCAAGCATGTTATGACTTTTCAGACAATACACTACGACACCATTCGACTCATCCGGATATGTATAACCTGGTCGGATTCAGCAAATGCTCGCACTTGTGGTGGATACCTCTGCTCACCCCCGAGCTGCTCACCCCCGAGCTATGTGTTACAAGTGTTACAATGAATCAATTTCCCTCACCACAAGGTTAGCCCTTAATGAATTTCAGGCCTCTTGCTACTCTCACCACAGGAGTCGGTCTGCTCTAGATGAGGCTAACTGACTCCTTAGAGTGTCAGGATGCAACCTTGAATCCTTACCCAGTTATACAGATGGGGCACCACCATGGACACCCACTAATAGGGGCCATGGAATTACGTCCCGACCACTGAAGCACGACCCTGAGACCCCACCTAGAGATCTCAAGGATTTACGCACTGAAACGGACCAAGCATATCAGTCAATAAATTAACCATTATCATGCACAAGACTCTCATGCCAACCTGCATAACCAAATTCCTCATTCACATATTTCATGTTGAATACCATTCCAGCTCATCCATCCTGAACCATAATAATAGCATTTCACCTCATGCCGACACCGTGCCATTTTGATATCAACCATCTCATGTTCATTACATATCCAACATTATTCAAAACCCATTGTTCATAACCCATACACCCTCCCACTCATGCATACTCATTTCCCCCATGCCATCATATAATAATACAATAAAATACAGGTTAACCACTCAAGAACAAGAAGAACACCAAGCTGAAATGCATTCTCGCCCAGCTCCTCGCTCAGGCTGAAGGTCCTCGCCCAGGCGAGAGAGACTCAAGCTCAGGCGAGCTCCCTTCGCCTAGGCGAGAGCTCGAGAATCTGGAAGAGTGGCCTCTGCATGTTCTCGCTTAGGCGACACTCTCCTCGCCTGAGCGAGATGCTCGCTTGCTCAAAATTGAGCGAGACAAACTCGCTTGGGCGAGATTATCAGTCGCCGCTACTGTCCGTACCTGCAACAATTGTATTTTCACACACCAACAACAACACCAACCATTCCATGCATTCACAGCAACATACTAGTTCAAGAATCATAAAAATACAAGCAAAACATCCCACAATCGCATTAAACAAAGAGGTTCTAACTTCCCGTACCTAGAATAAGCTAGAACAAGACCTCGATGGTAGACACGGACGCAACAGAATAAGGAGTACGCTTAGGAGCTGGAAAAACCACGGAACATAATACAAGGTAAGCTCATCACAGAGGCTTAGTTGGGTAAAACACGAAAAGATACCAAGAAATGGATGGCACGAGATGTAGGATGACTTACGTGGAGTAGGAACAGCTCGAGCGAACTTGAAAGTGGTGAGGAGGCAAACCCTAGCAGAGAGTGCAACTGCTCAAGGAGGCACAAATGTTTCTGTTTTACGAAAAAGAGCACAAGATTAGGGTTGGGACAGATTAGGTCTGATCCTTCCCTTTTGGACTAGCCCTTAATTAGGCCCACAAGATTGGGGCAGCCCTTAAGGTAAAAAGGAGCAGAATAAATGGACCTTACAAAATGAAAATGAATCATTTTCTGGTCAAGCATGGTGGGCCTAGCTTGCAAATGTGGCAATAAATTCCTAGGATACTATGGGAAAGATATGCGAGGAACAAGACACCTCTCTTTGGCGGTCGTTTAAATACGAAAATGAAGTGAGCGTGTTGTTGCTACAGAATATATGCAACGTACAAAATAATTCAATCACATTTTTAACGCGACGCAACTTGCAAAATATCTCAGCTACATTCTATTTGGCTCTCATTTAAACACGTAAATGATAGTGAAAGTATGTAAAATATATAAACTAAACTATTATATAATTCAATTTCATTTTTAAGTTGACAATTTATTAGCAATATATCTATTGGAAGTTCAGCTAATGTATAAATATGATAAAAGTTGAATGAAGAAAACTAATCATTACAAGAAAACATCTCATCAATAGCTAATTTTAATGACTAAAAATTATTAATTTATCGATTTAGATATCAATTTACAAAATAAAATATTATTGTTTACTAAAATAGTCTCTATTTTAAATAAAAAATTTTAATTGGTTACTAAATTGATCATTAATTATTTAGATACTAGTTTAGAAACCAAAATTTCCTTAATAATTAATGTTTAGTGATTAATTTTTGGTAACTAAAATCTTGGTAGATAAATTTTAAAAACTAATTTAAAGACAAATTATAATTTTTTTTATTTTATAAATTAATATCTAAATAGTTACTAACAATAATCACTAAAATTTAAATTTGTTTCTAATGGAACATTTTGTTATATATAATATACTATAAAAGCCATCAGTGTGATATATTCTCTCCACATAAAATAATTGTGGTAATTAAAACATACTAGCTTTGTCATAGTTGATCTGCACCCTTTACAAAAAACATATTTTATCTTGCAATAAATTTATGTTACTACCCTTTAATATTTTTTTAGAAACCAAAGATGATTTATATAGTGGTATTTTTTATTCGACGTATTTATTAAATATAAATCACAAAAATATCTGATTTGATTTTTTTTTCCACCATTTTATTTATAATTTTAAAAATACTTATGAAGGTGTTCTAGCTAGTATTTCGAATTTGGTAGAAATTGATAAATAACTGGCACATTAAGAAATTCTTTAATTTTAACTCATTCAACATTATCGATAAAATTATCTTAAAAAACTTTTCCATGATTATGATTTGATGATAAAAGTTAATATAGAGAATTAATATTAATATAAAAGATTTCGTTAATGTAACATCTGTTCTTAAAATGACAAAGGAGGTTATCTGAAAAAATATACGTCTTAAATTTCTTCAATAAATTTTCGATTCTACATGCCGACAACTACTCAAACCTAGGAAACGATAGTACGAGGATAGCAATTATTCCGAATTGACAATTCTTTCAATAATTTAATAACTCCAACAAATTTTTAGACGTAGTCTAGTATAGGTAAGTGTAGCTATAGGTAATAAGACACAATTTTTTCAGTACGACAACAATATTAAAATTATTGTTTAAAATTTTCATAAAAAACAGCATTGATGTACTTGTTTTTCAAAACTTCATATTTTCAACATTGTGAGTTTTTGGCTTTTTTGGTCTAAAATCAAAATTCAAATTTTTTAAACTAAGTTTTGTGTTTTCAATCAAAAAAGGAAGGATGAAATATTTTTCATCTAAAAACTTTAATTTTTAGTGTATTTTAGACTAGATTAACCCACACTTTTTACCAACAACATTTATATTAATATTATTTAAGATAGTTTTTAAGCCACGTCTAAATAAGTGTTGTCTTTACTATGTTTAGACTACATATTTATACACGTGATTTGTTTTAATGTTGTCTAAAATATTTTTATTATAAAATTGGAAACTGATACATTGAATTGAACCTACCAGCGGCAAATTCACAAAGTAGTATTTTAATATTTTTTATTTTTAATTTAAAATACTAATATATATTAATATATTGTTACAATAAGTTTTCCAATAATTGCTTTTCCATGAGAGAGTGTCAAAGTACAATTTTTATAATATTTTAAGTTAAAAGATAAAAGATTTTTCTTTAAATATTAATATTTTAAGTTATGAGATGATTGTTATTTTAAGTTACCATCCTTAAAGAATATTTTGTAGCTGAGTTTTGACATGATTTGTGAATTAAGTTTTTTTTTTATTCTTCTATATACCATTAAAAAGCCCGACAAAAAAACAAAAAAAAAAAATCTTTCCCACATTTTGTTAACGTTGGTCAACATTTCTCACATTTTACTTTTGGATGTTAACATCAACGATATTATATTTTGGGGGAAATGGTTATTTCACACGGAAAATTTTCTCCAAAATTAAACACCAAACTACTATAAATTAGAGTCTCCGCACTGCTCTTTATCATAGCAACAACAAACAATCCACAGAAATGAAGCATTTAAGCTCCTATTTCACCTTCACTACTGCCATTGCTCTTTTATTTTCATTTGAACCTCCTTCACTTCATACTCCTGAAAACTTCGTTCAATGTCTTTACAACTATCCCCATATCACCGACTCAATCTCCAATGTTGTTTTCACACAAACCAACTCTTCGTACTCCTCTGTCCTAGATGCTCCCATTCAAAATTATAGGTTCTTCAACTTAAGCAGAAAACCCCAAGTCATTGTCACACCACTCGACGTTTCCCACATTCAAGCCACCATAATCTGCTCCCAACGCCATGGCCTGCAGATTCGAACCCGAAGTGGAGGCCATGATTATGAGGGTCTCTCCTACGTTGCTGAGGTTCCATTTGTCGTCCTTGACCTCATAAACCTTCGACAAATCACAGTTGACGTAGAAAACCGAACTGCATGGGTTCAAGCTGGGGCAACTCTTGGTGAACTTTACTACACCATTAGCCAGCAAAGCAAAACGCTAGGGTTCCCAGCGGGTGTGTGTGCCACTGTAGGCACTGGTGGCCACTTCAGTGGAGGTGGTTATGGATCCTTGATGCGTAAGTACGGTCTTGCCGCAGATAATATCATAGATGC
>Ga0214542_1011487_pt1 | contig 12094 bp, 8 predicted proteins | sample CNSS1metaG_FD_160096 | JGI IMG/M metagenome (GOLD analysis project Ga0214542, IMG submission 160096) | Root nodule microbial communities from cowpea collected in UCLA plant growth center, Los Angeles, California, USA - CNSS1 | ecosystem: Host-associated > Plants > Roots > Nodule | place: USA...
ACGACTTAGAGGATGAACATGGTTTGCTTTGTGGGGCTGAGTTAGAGAGTGGGGAGGGCAGTCACATAAATGCGGAGGTACAGGAGGTTGAGAAGGAGGTACAGGAGGTTGAGAAGGAGGTACAACAGGTTGAGGAGGAGGTCCAAAAGGAGGTTGAAAAGGAGGTTGAAAATGAGGTTGAGGAGGAGGTTCATCAGGAGGTTCGTGAGGAGGTTCATGAGAAGGTTAATGTGGAGGTTGAGGAGGAGGTTCATGAGGTTCAGGTTGAAGTGCAGATGGAGGGTGATGGTTTAAGTGATTGTGAGGTGCAATCTCACGTCAGGGGTGAGGAAGGAGTTCAACAAAAGGATGAGGGACTTGTTGATGTCCAGATCAGTTTGGACCATGGTGATCATAATTTGTATGAAGGGAGTGTGGAGGTGAATAATGAGCAAGAGTCTGACCAGGTGGAAGATATTGAAAAAGAGAATGAAAGTGAAGAAGAGGAATACAGTGACAGTGAGGAAGATGGTAGTTATGTAATTTCGGATAGAGAAACAACAGGAGATGAATGGCAATCAAATGACCTCCTTAGTCTTAATGAAAGTGATGATGAAGGATGTGCTGATGAAAGTTCAGGTGATGAAGGGGGGAGCTGTGGTCCTTTTGGCACATTTGTCATGCCAAATTCGATGGCTGACTATAGGTGGGATGTGGGAACAAATTTCATAGATAAGGAACATTTCCAACAAGCAATAATAACTTATGCAGTTCATTCTGGTAGAAACATAAGATGGGTTAAAAATGATAAACAAAGAGTGAGGGTGAAATGTATGGGGGCACAAGGAAAATGTGAATGGTCCGCATATGCTGCATATATTCCATTACGCAAGACATGGCAACTAAGAAAAGTGGTTGATAGGCATAACTGTTCTAGGGAGTTTAAACTTAAGATTATGAGTGCAAAATGGCTGAGTAAGAAGGTAGAGAAGTCTTTGATTGAAAATCCGAAATTCAAGATTAAGGATGTGCGAGAAAAAGGGTTGAGGAAGTGGAATACAAGTATTTCAGTGGCCATGGCTCGTAGGGCAAAATCCTTAGCTTCAGACCAAGTGGAAGGGTCATTCAAAGAACAGTTTCGAAGAATACATGATTATGCTTATGAAATTCTGAGATGCAATCCAGGGAGCACAGTCAAAGTTAAAGTGGATGAAATGCAAGGTGAGTCTGTATTTGGTAGGTTTTACACATGTTTCAAAGCATGCAAAGATGCTTTTGTGCTTTGTCGCCCCTTTATTGGGTTAGATGGTTGCTTCCTCAAAGGGAAATATGGGGACGAGTTGCTAACTGCAGTGGCCAGGGATGCTAACGACCAGATGCTTCCTCTAGCATACGCAATTGTGGAGGTAGAGAACAAAGAGACTTGGAAATGGTTTTTGGAAATCCTAGTGGATGATCTAGGAGGACCTGAAGTCTGTGGGGCATGTACATTTATGTCAGATCAACAAAAGGTTTGTATCTGTTCATGCAATTAATTATATTGAGAACATTATTAAACAGGAAAAGTTTATCCATTATACAATCTAATTAAACAATTTTTTAAAATTTTGAGACCTATTTGAACATCAATTACAAAAGTAGGGACCTATTTGAACAAAACTAACACAATTGAGGACCTGATTGAACATAAATAACTTAATTCATTCATAATTTTGGAAACTTCATACATCATAACCTTCACAATTACAACCCTTTTCTGTCAATCTTTCAGCATCAACGCCAACATCACAATGTTTATCAACCCAACGATACTAACCACTACGACTAATACATTAAACCATTTTTTCAGATCCCTAACTACATTCTCGAGATCTTCTATCTTCATGTTTTGGTTCACAATAATAACTTCTTTTTCTTCATCAACGTCTTCATACCACCATTTAAAAAAATTGCAGCAAACACCACCACCTTCACTATGCCGTTGTTGATGAACAGAAAATACATAAAAGATTTATTAAATCAAACATACCCACAACAATAGCAATTAAATCAATCTTACCTTGTAGTTAGCACTAGGGGTGGGCATGGATTGGATTTTTAATGATCCAATCCACATCCATTTTATATCTAAATAATTGGATTAGATTTTTGACCCAAATTTATTTCTTCAGCAAAAGTAGTTTGGATTTTTTTAAAATCCAGATCCAAATATTTGGATCAAGATTTAAATCCAATCCAAATATTTAGATCAAGTTCAAAATCAGAAATCCATTTTTTATAAAAGAAATTTAAATTGAATTTTTTAAAACTTGTGTCATTAAGGCCCGGATGACCCGGATGAGACCGACGACCCGGACGGGTCGGACAACCCGAACAGGCCCGACAACACGAACAAGCGCGACGACGTGAACGGGCCGGACGACCCGAATGGGCCCGACGACACGGACGGGCCAGACGACCCATACATACCCGTCCAAACAGTCGGGCCCAATCGGGTAGTCATACAGGTTCGAGTCGTGGGGCTCGTCTAGGTCGACGGGTATGTCAATGTCGTCAGGCCCGTCCGAGTTGTCGGGCCCATCCAGGTCATCGATCATGTCTAGGTCGTCAAGCCCGTTTGGGTCGTCGGGTTCGTTCGGGTCGTAGGCCCCGTCCAGGACGTCGAGTCCGTCTGGGTCGTAGGACCCATCCGGGTCGACGTGTCGTTCGAGTCGTCGTGCCATCTGGGTCGTAAGGCCCGTGTAGGTCGTCAAGCTCGTCTGGGTCGTCGGGCCCATCTGGGTCGTTTGAATCGTCAGATCCATCCGGATCGTTCGGCCCATCCGGGTCGTCCGACCTGTTCGTGTCGTCGTGCCCATCCAGTTCGTAAGGCCCATGTAGGTCGATAGACCCGTCTGGGTCGTCGAGCCCGTCCGACCCATCCGGGTCGCCGGGCCCGTCCAAGTCGTCCGCCCCATTCGGGTCATCGGGCCCGTCCGGGTCATCGGGCTCATCCGGGGCTTTGGGCCTTCCTGACCCGTTCTGGTCTTTGGGCAGCCTGACCTGTTTTCGTCATTGGTCCTACCTGGTCCGTTCGGGTCTTCAGGTCCGCGTGACCCTTTCGGGTCTTCGTGTCTGCCTGACCCGTTCGGGTCTTCGGGCCCGCCTTACCCGTTCGATTCTTCGAGCCTGCCTGACTCGTTCGGGTCATCGAGCCCACCTGACCTGTTCGGGTCTTAGGGTCTTCGGGCCTGCCTGACCCGTTCGGTTCTTTGAGCTCGCTTGAGCCATTCAGGTGATCGGGCTCGCTTGGCCCGTTCGGGTCTTCCAGCCCGCTTGGCCCGTTCGGATTTTCAGGCCTACCTGCCTTGTTCGGTTCATCGGGCTCACTCAAATTTTCCGGATCATTGGGCCCGATCCGTATAGGTCGTCCAACCTCTTATGGTCGTCGGGCCTGCCCGATCCTTATAGGTCGTCGAGCAAGGTCCGTCCTAGTCTAAATTTAGCATAGTCCATCTCAACCTTTAGTCTAACCCAACTAAAAATTTAAATTGAAAATTTGGATTGGATTCTTTGGATTATCCATATTTAAAAATCTTGATTTATAAAATGGATATCCAATCCATAAAATATATAAAATGTAGATTAGATTGAAATCCAGATCCATTAAATGGATTTTAAATGGATTAGATTTTTAATAAAATGGATTATAAATGGATTGGATTGGAGCAAAAGTGGATTGGATTAATAAAATTAGATTTTTTGCCCACCCTTAGTTAGCACAACCCCAGAACTTTCTACCCATATTTCTCGGAGTTCTTGCTGTCCTCAGAACTGCAGCTTGCCCACAATCACAAATAGGTCTTAAACCTTGGGTGCGAGAAGCGGGAACACTACGTTGCACGCAGTTATTACAGTATGAAGAAGATGATTGGGTCCGAGACATAGCTGCAACAAAGCTTCAACCATGAGCAAGGTCACACACGAGATGGCTTCTTCGACTTTTTATAAACCCTAACACTTTATTTTTTAATTTTCATTACTTGCATTTAATTAAAAACTTAATGTGTTTAACCCACTAGTTAACCACCTCATTGTAAAGAAACACGGACACGTAGGATTAGTATTTTGACACGTAGCAAGGAAAAGTCAATTGTACAGTGAAACATTATCAATTTAAACGGCGTTACCCAATTAGGACCTAATTGAATCAAATTGACCAAAATTAGAACCTATTTGAGCACCCCGCGAAAATTGGGACCTATTTCAAAAAAGTTGCCGAAAATTGGGACCAAAAAGGTATTTTAACCTTTATTTAATCATTTAAGGGTTAATTTTATTTTTTGAAATAGCTTATTTATTTGTTTTGCTATTTTTTCTTAAAAATGTTTGTGAAAATATTTATCAAGCATTCTCTAAAGCTAAAGGAATGTTTGTTATTTTATGATTGTTTGATAGCTAGAATGCTATATTTTAACATGCACAAGTCAACAACTAGCGTATATTGTAAACTCATTTTTTATACGTAATGAGCAATTACAGGATATAATATAATATATAACAATGTAAAGTCAAACCAAACTAATTAAATATTAAGAATATTTTATTATTAAGAAACTTAAGTGCATCATTTCTTTTTGTAGAATACACGTATTTTCTTATTCAAGTTAACTAGATCACTCATGCGTTCCAAGGATAAAATTATGTATATAGTATATTTTGAAGATATAATTATGTTGAAATAATTATTATGCTGAATTATTACATTTAATAATTAGTTTTTTTTTAAATCTAATTTTCCTAACAAATTGTATTTTGACACAGACTGAGCTTAAATTGATCTTACATTCAATTTGAAAATAAAGATAAAAATTGAAGATTTATTAATTCATAGCTTTTAATTTTTGAAAAAATATTATCTTTTGAGGTATTTTCTGCATTCTCATCACTAGTATTATTACTAATAACACCATTATTCTCTTTATTACTTTAATCCAACTACATAGGCACCAACTGAATATTATTACCATCACTATTATAATTTTTTTTTTAAATATTTCAAAAGAAAACGTAAAAAATAAAAAATTGTATAAAAGAAACACGTTTTTCTGCTAACTAAGAATCTAACATCTATTATTTTCTTATTCATTTAGAATTCCTTATATTTCATTTTATTTATGAAAAGGCATATTCTAATAAATCTTAAATAATAACCTTTTCTCTTTTTTTTCGTCAAACAAAATTCAAAGTCTAATGTTTTTTTTTTTTTTTTTTTATGGAAATGTCCTTTCAATTTCATATACTTCATTTTCACCCAAGTAAATAAGAGGTGGAGTATAGTTTAAAACTTCTAGAGTGGCAACTTGCATACAAATTTAATTGATTTTATTCGCAATTGATATTAATCATGTTGGAAAGAAAAAAGACGTCGAAGACTATTATTTAGACATATTTAAATTATGCGTCATTCAGTTTAAATTTTTTAAAATATTAAACTAACTCTAAACTAGTTTTTAAAAATAATAAAAATATTTCCTTTTAATTTTAAACCAATTCTGATCCTATTTTTTAACACGTCTAACCCTAATTTTAAACCACCTCTAATCCTATTTCTTTACATGGAGCAAAAGTAAAACATTAATCTAATAATTATATTCTAATAATATAGTTAGAGTTGGTTTAAAAATGCTTAAAACAATATTATATAAATATGTGAATTTAATAAATATTTACGTATAATATTTGGTCTCAAGTTGAAGAAATACTGAATTGAACAAAATTAATGAAAACTGAGATTAAATTGAATAAAATTAAAAAAACTTGGGAGTAAACTGAATATAAGACATAACACATGACAAATAAAAGATAATGGTTAAAAGATAATAAAATTTGTTTTAATGAAACAAAAGTTCTCCAAATGAAACAAAAATTATGGGATAAAAGAGAATAAAAAATATAAGTTTTTTATATTTTCTAGTAGATGAAAGATTGATGTGATTGAATACTTAAAATTGAGAGTCAAATATTTCATGTGAAAAAAAAATCAAAACATTAAGAATGAATAAAAATATTCCAATGTGAGATATAAAAGCTATTTGATTCATTATAATTGATAATTGTTGGGAATGCAAGTGTGAATCTAAGTCCCACATTAGATAAAAATGAGGAAGTTGAATAACATATAAGGAAGAAGACCCAATAATTATATCAAAGTTGTTTTGGTCATCCTAACAAATATATAGCAAAAAGATATTAGACCCAACAATTATATCAAGTCTGTTTTGGTCGTCCTAACAAAAATATATTAAAAATTTTCTACAAGTGAGAATGAAGAAGAAGAAATGCATAAGGATATCCATACGAATAAGATTATTTGTCATCCTAGCCAAATTATAAACGAATAAATTTAAACATTTTTTATATTATATTATATATATATATATATATATATATATATATATATATATATTTTGTCTTCGATAAATACTATATAGTATATCAATTTAACTTGTTTAATCTTTAAATTTTAAAATTAACCTAATTTTAGTTTCTCAAATTTAAAAAAGTTTATTTTAATATTTTAAATTTTGAAAATAGAATTTTAACTTCTGAAATTTCTATTTTTAACTTATAATTAATTTAAAAGATCAGTTTAGTCCATCAAATTTGATAATTATGAATTAAAATTGTATTTCTTAAATTTGAAGAATTAGAATAGTTTCAAAAATTATAAAGAACAAAAACTAAATTTGCTTTAAATGACAACAGAATAAAAAATAATAAACCGTTGTGTATTTATTTGATGTCCCCAAGGGACTCCATTATTGAATATTGAATTGGAAGAAATTGACCAGCATTCAACGCCCAACCTACCCCTCATTAATTTGACAGTTAAGTGTGCAAATTTATATTGTAAGTTCAAATTAAAAATAAAATTAAAGAAGTGGAAACTTTTGAGACCCAATTAATAGTTTTTATAAATTTGCATCGTGTAAGAGAAAAACTAAATTATGTGTTACTAAACTTGCATCGTACTATAAAGTACGTAAAACAAAAGAAAATATATGTCTTGACTAGAAAAGTATAAATAATTGAGATAAATTGGAGTGGATGGCAATTCTGTTGCTAAAGCTTCCACGTAGATTATCTAGTAATTAATATGTTAATTAAACGGCAATTTTTTTAATACATATTACTTTAAATAATTTTCTAATACATATTTTATTTTTGAAAATACTTTATTAAATTCATAGTAGGAGTTTAACATATTAGTTTATATTTTTCTCGTAAAGACTACAAGTATAATTTCTTAAAGAGATTCGTATGATTATGTTTTTGTGGTATGATTGTTAGAATAAATTTTCTATGCTATGATTGTTGCTTTCAGACTTCATCCAACCAATTAAAGCACTTTGAAAATCGAAACAGTGTAGTTATAATTTCGTTAACTAGAAACATTTGTTCTTATGTAAAGTCTTGGTCAAAGGTTCTTAACGAATACGAATGATGCTTTTAGTAGACCGTCTAGTATTATAATACAAATATACTTTTAATAGACCGTTTTGTCTCTTCACGTTTATTGAATCTTCGTCTATACAGTGACATCGTCTGAAAAAAAGTGTGTGGTGAGACCATCTAGTAATATCTTGTAGAATATAAATGTAATCAATTCAATAGCTTTAAAACCTATCTCTTCCTACGATACTAACAAATATTACAATGGTGCACATCAAATAAACAACAATAGTCTATGCACACAGATTCAGAACCTAACATATTAATAATCCTGAAAACTGTACAAACATCAAACACATGGTGCTCATTTCAATTAATTTAGGTTTACTATCTTGCCTCTAAACTGATGGACATATCATTTGAGCTGAATTCACACTTGGTGGATGAAGAAAAATCTTCATGGTGTGGATAAAATGCAGGCTGCTTGGGCCTGGGCAATGGCCTCTCACCATTCAGCATCAGAACCACACTTGAGATGTTGGGCCTATCCTCTGCTCTCTCTTGAACACACAAGAGCCCAACATGAACAATTTTCAACACTTCACTTTCAATCACTGAATCCCCTAGTGCTTCATCAACCAGCTCCAAAGGCCTCCCTTCACTCCACAATCTCCAAGCCTGGACAAAAATCAAAGCCAATTTGTGAGGTCCACTTCAATCTATGCTAAATGATAAAATCACTATTCACTATTAGGCATGAGGGTTTTACACTGCTAACTAGTAAAAAAACTGTCATAATTTTTGACTGGTTGATGAAAAAACTCTTTACATTACTGGTATATAGAAATTAAGGTCTTGTTAGAATAGTAACAAAAGGGTTGTATTCACACTTCATGCTTACATGCCCTATAAGGTTAAGTTGGTTGAGTGGATCAAGAAATCTTGTGTTCTTCCTCCCACTAACTATCTCTAGCACAATAACACCAAAGCTGAACACATCTGATTTTACTGAAAAATATCCATACACTGCATATTCAGGAGGCATGTAACCACTGCAAGATAACACAAGTAGAACAGATTCAGATAAAAGAGAAAGCATACAACATAGTTCAACTATTAAAGCATAAACAAGCTTACTGAGTTCCCACAACCCTTTTTGTATTGGCTTTAGTGTGATCACCAACAAGCATTCTTGCTAGTCCAAAGTCTGATATCTTTGGATTCATATTATTATCAAGAAGAATATTGCTTGCTTTGATATCTCTGTGAATGATCCTCAGTCTAGAATCATGATGAAGATAGAGAAGACCTTTAGCTATGCCACTTATAATTTGAAAGCGTTTGCTCCAATCCAATAATCTCTTTCTTGTGTTATCTGCATTCCGTTGCCTAATTTAAGTTAAAATGATTTTTGCAGAAATGAGAGTACAAAAGAATCTGAGTAAAAGCCTCAAACCAAAAATGTAAAGATCCAAGCTCCTGTTAGGCATGAATTCATAGATCAAGATTCTCTCCTCCTCTTGAACACAACACCCTAGAATCTTTACAAGATTCCGGTGCTGAAGATTCGCAATCAACACAACTTCATTTCTGAATTCATCTAATCCTTGTCCAGAATTTTTGGAAAGTCTCTTAACAGCTATTTCTTGTCCATTTGCCAGCACACCCCAATGATTAAATGTGGACAAATATTCAAAATATATTATTGAGTGTGTACCATTGGTGAGATATAGTGATGTTACCTTGTAAACTGGTCCATATCCACCTTCTCCCAATATGTTATTGACAGAGAAACTACGAGTGGCATTATCAATGGTTGATAAATCAAGGGTTGGTAAGTCAATGTCTTTCTTCCCATGTTTTATAGTGTGAGGCATCTGGTCCACTATATTTGTCTTTCCTGATATGGCACCAGCAAATTGTAAACAAGTGAAGCCTAATAAGTGTTTTATGATTAAAATATACTATGGTCTATAATGTAACAGTGTACCTTGTTTCTCAAGTTTTCTCCGAATGTATAGAACTGATCCTAATGTTATGACTATAATGAACGCAACAATTGCTGCCAAAACCACCACAAGCTTCTTGTTAATGTGCCTTTTATGCCAAGTGTTTTCTGTTAGAACAAAAGGAATGTTAGAAAACACGTTAAGCAGTAAAGGGAAGAACATTAAATGCAATCAATGGTCGCACAAACCTGAGTGTCATGCATTATTTTTCTGTTTCAATTGAAAATTTAAAAGTACCTATATCTGAAGCAGCCATTCGTATGTAAATCTCTTGTCCTTGGGAGAGATGTTTTCCCATATCCACAATGTTACCAAACCAAAGTAGACAACCACTGCCACCACCTCTGACATCTAAGTTTGTGTATGCTGTGCAAGAACAGTTTTGCAAGCACACTCTCTCACATTCATCAAGACTCATTCTTGCGTCATACCAGGAGGAAGATGTGTCTGGTAATCTCATTCCCTCGTACTTAACAAAACCATCTTCATTGTCACAACTCAGACTCATTCTCCGAACACACCCACTAGACCAATCCAATGATCTCCACTTTTCTGTGAACTTAGGGACAAAACCCTCCAAGCATTCACATATAGGGTAGCGATTAACATTGCAAACAGAATTTACACCACACAAAGCATAGTTTTCACACTGTTCCCTTGGGCCAGAGGCAAAAAGCTCCCAACTTTTTGTCCTCTTTGACCATGTGAAACGTTGATCGCTACCTGCTTGGTTGATCACAAACCTTGTAACAACAGAACGTTCCAAGAGTTCATACTCATAATACACTTCCTCCTTGGTTAACACAAAATAGTAATTGAAGAAATTAGGCAACAGTTTCCAAGGAACTCCTGAAAACTGATAACCATTCCACGAACCTGCTCTGTACAACCAAGTCCCTCCCTTTGTAGTCACTCTCTGAGGAAAACCATGAGGATCAATATACAATGAAAATTCCCCCACAGCAGGATCTTCTGTGTTCCTCCATGATGTCAGAGAACTATGTGCACCTGTAACTAAACTGCTTCTGAGTTTCATTCCAGGAAGTAAAGTGTCACCAGGATAATCAAAGCTTTGCCACACAATCTTTTCTGGGGCATTACTACCACCACCATCTTTCACAACAAGGTTGCCAGAGTTCAAAAGCTCCACTGTTGGCTTCTGAGCAGTGGTTGATGCATTGGATGACCAAAAATTTGCACCAGTGCCATCAAGTACAGCAAGATTTCCCCCATGACTGACTTTCAAAACCCCTGTGGAGTTATCCAATGGGGTGTTTCTGTTGGCCACCCAAACAATTGTTCTAGGTGATATATTCTTGTAACATATGCAGAAGTAATATCTCCGAGAACTTCCAATGCTAAAGAACCCTGCTTCAAAGGTTCCAGATGCTGAAACAAGGGATTCATTGTGATGCAATGGCTTATTTGGAGTGATACTGCTCAGTGCAGTGATGTTAGGTATGAAGGAAGAAAGTAAGAGAGAGCACCACACTATCACCTCATAGCAATCCATATAATTTATTCTATAACTTACGTATTGTATATGCAACTAGTTATTCAACTTATATTGGACTATAACCTTGCTAAAAGCTTAGTGCTGACTTCAACTCCACATATGAACGCGAGAGTCTTCATTTACATTAGAAAATAAGAAAAAGTATCTTTATTTTTAGTGGTTGGAGCGACCTGCACTAATAATTTGACTTTTCATCATCCTCTGGTTTCTGGTGTGGATGTAACACTCTTTAACTGCTCCAACTCAACTGGGGTCATCGAACAATTTCTTCAAGCGAAAGAATTTGACTTATCGAAAGTGTGGCTTGGTTTGAGATGCTTGCTTTGCAGAAACATGTTTCACACATCACCATAACGCTTTCCTAATATTCATAACAAATTAATAACATTCTGGGACCTAAAAGAAATCGTTGGTGGTAATAACTTACCACTATGTAATAAAATAATATCTCAGCTCTAAACAATGATATCTCAGTAATTGCATGCAGAAGGTCCAACTCATGATTATGTTATATTACTATATATTTGCATTTGAAATGAAGTAAATACCTTTTTATGGTGAAGTGTTGAAGTATAAGCCAATAATAGATATCCACATGCATACCTAGAAACATAAAAGAGGTCACAGTCAAATTATGCAAGCATGACAACAACATTGGATCACTGCTGAGTTGATCAAGCACAAACTCAGAGCATTAATTAATCATATAATTCAAAATATCTGAGTTTTAAATCTCCATTTTGGATAGTCTTTCAGGTGAAGCCATAACAGAAGTCTTTGTCAGGAAATCCATTTAACAAGCGATTACAAAAGTTGGCCCTGTACATAATTATCTATTTTATTACAAACATCGGATACCTAAAGCCACTTGATGAAGACTGTAGTTTTATATGCCATATTGCCTCCATCCATGTAATGGATATTTCATAAGATGGTCTTTTATTGTTTCAAAAGATTTAGCTAATTAAGTCGAAAGTTATTAGAATCATATTGTAGAGTGATTAATGCATAATGGTGAATACATCTTAACGTTTGTTTCACATAGGAAGCAATTTTCTTGAAAGCTGTCATGACTATTATAATATTATAAAATTATAAAATTATATATATATATATATATATATATATATATATATATATATATAAAAAAAAAAAA
>Ga0214542_1011488_pt1 | contig 12094 bp, 5 predicted proteins | sample CNSS1metaG_FD_160096 | JGI IMG/M metagenome (GOLD analysis project Ga0214542, IMG submission 160096) | Root nodule microbial communities from cowpea collected in UCLA plant growth center, Los Angeles, California, USA - CNSS1 | ecosystem: Host-associated > Plants > Roots > Nodule | place: USA...
GGGTCTGGAACCGAGGCATATTGGGGCGAAGCCAAAAAGTTTACCTTTTGGCCTCGGTTATCACCCGAAGCCATAGACCCAGTTTTATGCCTCGGGTCAGTTAGGACCGAGGCCATAGGTAATAAATTGTTTTTTTTAATTCACCCTTTTGCTCGCTCATGGCTACTGCAGACTGCATTCAAACCAAAACACAAACTGCATTCACCCCGCGTGCTTGATCATCCTGCATTCAAACCAAAACACAAACTGCAGGAGAGTAGAACAACCCAAGATCACTCCATCTCCGCGACTTTCTCTCCCTCCATCTCCGCCGGTGCCGTTGGAGGTCTCCGCGACTTTCTCTCCCTCCATCTCCGCGGGTGCCGCCATTCCAACCTGCGATGCTGCCGCCTGCCTCTCCTTCGCCGCCAAGCACGGCCTCGGCGTGTGCGCCATCGCGTTGGAAGTCGCCGACGCGGAAGGATTCGCGACGGCGGGGCTCGGGCGCCGGTGACAGCGTGTGGAAGATTGTGGGGGAGGCTCGTGCTCGCAGAGAGAGAGAGAGGCGCTGGTGGTGCCGGGCCATAGTTGGGGCCATCGGAGGCGTCGACGAGGGAGGATTCGCGGCGGCGGGGCTCGGGCGCCGGTGACAGCGTGTGGAAGATTGTGGGGGAGGCTCGTGCTCGCAGAGAGAGAGGGAGGCGCTGGTGGTGCGGGGCGGAAGAAGGGTTTATGAATTTTGAACCCTAAATAAAGGGTATGGCTTCGGTTGTTAGAGGAACCGAAGCCATTGACCCTCTTTTGGCACCGGGTCTCCTTGGACTGAGGCCTATACCCCTGACTTCCAGCAACTTTTTGGCTTCGGGTCCTACTGGACCGAGGCCTATACCCCTCTTTGGCACCGGTTTTGAGCGAACCGGGGCCTATACCCCTCTTTGGCTTCGGGTATTTGGAGAACCGAGGCCTAAAACTTGACTCTAATAACAAAAATGCCACCGCGCCATTATATGCTTCGGTTTCTGGTCAACCGAGGCATATAAGGCGAGGTAAAATGAGAATTCTGCACTAGTGGCACCATGTGTGGAACTCTCGGGTGCATCATGTGAACCACATCTAGATAAATTTCCTCGTGTCCTAACCATATCTATAATTCAAAGTTTGAAACATTACAATCCAATATAAATTTCCTCGTGTCTTAGCCATTTTGTTTTTGTTTTTTATCTAATTAATTTCAATATATATATATATATAATTTTATTTTTAGATATATATTAAAAAATATGAAAACATAATAAAATAAAATAAAAATTAATAAATAAAAAAGCCTCACGCCCTCATCTTTCCTTTTTTTTCCTCGTATAAACCTCTCTGTCTTTAAATAGTGCAAACAATAATTCTAAATGCAAGTTTAATTTCACAAATTTCCAAATTCAAGATGAATCACAATCAAATTAATTACATGAAACGAATTTAAATAAAAAACATGAAACGCATTTTGGTATTAAATTAATTACAAAAAAAAATTTAAATAAAAAACATTAAACATATTTTGAATTCCGTTTCCCACAATTCTAAAACGGATTTCACAATCCATTTCGGTGAAAAACATAAAAAACACCAAAACGGATTCCATGTTCCGTTTCAGCCTTCTGCGAGACGGATTCCAGAATCCGTTTCAGTGAAAAACAAAAACAAAAAAGAAACGGATTGTGTGTTCCATTTCAGCCTTCTGCGAAACGGATTCCACAATCCGTTTCGGTGAAAAAAATAGATTGTGTGTTCCGTTTCAGGCTTGTGCGAAATGGATTTGGAAAGCCGTTTCAGTGAAAAATTAAGATGATATTCGTTTCTAATTTTTATGAAACAGATCTGTAATCTATTGCACAACCATTCCTAAAATCAATTAAAATATACAGAGATGATATAAGATTACTTAACTGGATTATACTGTTGCGCGAAAGGAGAAGAGGGGAGGCTGCAGAGGTGCGCGAAAGGAGAAAAGGGGAGGCTGCGGAGGATGCAGAGAAGAAGAGTGTGTGGAGGCTGCAGAGAAGAAGAGTGTGTGGAGGTTGTGTGGAGGCTACGGAGAAGAAGAGTGTGTGGAGGGAGAAGAGCAGAATGTGGCTAGGAGAAGAGTGTGCAACATATGCTTGCTAGGAAAAAAAAAAAGCTTCACGCAGCTAGGTCAAAGATTCTTCTGTTGGGGGTGCAGGGAATCTGATTCCTTTTATTGCTTTATTGGGGTGCGTTTTGGGGGTGCAGAGGGTGTATGGTTTTGGGGTGCAGAGGGTATGCGGTGAAAAAGAGAGAGTTAGTAACTTTTAATTTTTACCATGGACAAACATGAAAATATATTTGTTTTTGGGGGTACAAGAGAGATAATTGGAGGTGTAGGGAGAAGCCCCTATACCATTGGAACCAAATCGGGCTATGCACCCTCCCAAACTAAAAACTCATTAATCCAGACAAAATCAATAACTCAAGAAAACTGTGATCTTACCCAAACTTCAGAATTAATTTATCCCTTCAGTCTATATTTCCAACATGCAACACCGCAACAAAACTCGTTTGAAATACCTAAAACATTGACTGAACCCAACCACCTAAACAGAGCCTCCAAAGTATCCACCACCACCACCAAACGTAACCAAAAACGGAAAAGTAAAGCCCTACCATCTCCATAACACTTCACATGTAGAACCATAATAAAAATAAGGTGGATGCAAGAGATAACTTACTTATTAGAGGTGTGAGTGTAGAATGCAATTCTTGTTGGTACAAGGTGGTTCTATACAAAATAGATTTCAATAGCATTTCTGTATTTTTTTTTTCGCATTCCTCTTATCTTCATTATCTAGGTCTTGATATTTATAATCACTTTGTGCTATTGACCTTGGATTCGTATTCAATTCTTCATATCTTTAATATTTTCTTCTTGCTTCATTTAGAAGTTCTTGATATTTCATTCAGAGTATTTTGCTTCATGTAAATTATCACTTCTTTCCTTTCCAGTTATTCAATAAAATTTCAAATATCATGCGTTGTGGTTTCAATGTTTTAGAGATTCTTTTGCAATCTTTGACTTGTAGAGTCTTTCTCTTTCTCTTGATTGGTTGATAAATATATTTAATATATAATACCATTAGCAATCTTCAATCAAAGAATATTTCCTTTTATATTTGTTCATTCAAAATATTCAATAAACTTTGATATTTCCTTCAATCAAATCTTCGATCAGAATATCTCCAAATAATATTGAGCCTTATTGCACAATCTTCTAAGCTTGATAATTTGACAATATCTTGATTTATTAAATAATCAATTTCAACATTCCCATTTCTTTCATCAATTTAGACTTGACCCTCATATCACCTTGTGATTTGATTTTTCTCTTTCTTGCCATTTGAACTTGATTCATTTAATGCTTGTCTTCATTATACTCATCTAGTCATTATTCCATTTGAATTGTGTAATGAAAGTACTCGTCTAATAGGGATATTCAACATTTAGTTTCATGAGTTCACTTTGACTTGTCTAAGATTGATCTCACCTAGTACCTTTGTCTGCTTGCGTTGACCCGTCTAATGCTTTGTTTTGACTCGTCTACTGCTCGTAGAACTCTAATGGTTTGCCTTAACATGTTGACTCATATTTTAATGATCTTATTAGTAAGCCTAATAATTCATAAGAAAATGTAACCACAAGTTAAGCGACTAATCGTAGTTAGAAGGTAATTAAGGTTGTTGCATCAAGGCCCAACCAGGTAAGCCCATAAACCCTATTATAAAAGACACGTTTTATGAAACATATTATTACACTTCTATTCTGTCTCAAGAACCTAGAGCCTCAAACTAACTTAAGCATCATCATGTCTTTTACGGGCATCTCCCCCTATGTTCAAAAGATGAAGAAAAAGCACCCTCGGAGAGAAGACAATGGAGACTTGGAAGATAGCGTGGAAGGCTTCATAGGATATATATTGTCCCTATAAGGATAGTAATAAATATACGCAAGGAACATTTTTGTATTTTGGCCGGTGCTTAAGTCCAATTAAGTGCCTATAACCCATGTGTGTATATGTAAGGAACTTTAGTGTTTAGGTGTACAAACTTGTAGTTTTCAAGTCAGGTTATCAATTGGGTATGACATTCTAGTGTATGTTGCTCATATTTTACTACATAAAGTACGGGTGTGAATGAGATGAGATTAGTAGAGACCGTCTTAGGATGGATCAGTATAAATGGGAAGTCAATGTATGGGAAATAGTTCTCTAAAACTTAGTCAACAATATTTACTATATATTGCAACATAGTTTCAGGCAAGTGGAACACACAAAGGGCATAAAATTGATGAGGTCAAATCTTAAGAACCAAATTTCACTTCTTTTTTTTGTTTAGCAGTTTGAACAAAGTATACTTGATCTAGAACACAATATAATATACTTAGCAATATACGCATCAATATGCCACTCTTGAATGAAAAAACAGGACAATCCAATGTATCAAGATTTGTAGTTGATTTGGGAAATTATGTGTACAAATCAATATGTGCATTTGTATAAAAAACAATATTGATTAAGTGGTTCATTGACATATAAGAGGGAAACTCTTCATTTTTGTCTTTTATTTTTTAACAATATAAAAAATGTAAACTAGAGGTTATGAGAATGATCATTGATTTTTCTTTTATAAATGGATTGAGACAATACAATTGCTTTTATTATAATTAAATGTGTTATTACTGATAAAAAAATATAATTATGTTGATATGATTTTTAAAACAATTATTATAAAAAATGAATAACTTTAGCATGGACAGTGTAAAATTATTTTATATGATCAATGAATAACCTTATTTTTATCCGATAGTGTGTAATATCTATAATTTCAGGCAAATAATATAAAAGTAAAAGACAATGAAGGCTGGTATACATTAGCTCATAAAAATGGAACTGAAATGGTTGAAGAGAAATTTTGCTTTATTCCAGCAGATTTTCGTTTTTGTTATTATTGTTGGATTAAGTAAAAAAACAAATTTTCTCAAAGTATGAGAGACAATGCTTACATTTGGTAGCTCTATAATGTGAAGTTTATATTTTAATAATTGTTTGGTTACTCGTAGAGATCTACAAACTTTTTATAAAACTTCGAACAGATAAAATTTATTGACTACAAATAGAATTTGAACTCATTTTTCATCCAAACCTTATTATTTGATAAATTATTCCATGTGAATGACAATCCTTACTTCTTTTTATTTGTTTGTTTGATTACTCACGAGGATCTTAAGGAAATATTCTTAAATGTCCCTCTGAAAGCTGACTTTTTTGCATTATTTTATATACGTTGTTGGCATCCTATGTAAGCAAAAAATACAATTCAAATATAGTATATCAATTAAAAATAACCCTCATTTTTTCAAAGTTATAATATATTACCGAAAGAAAGACAATAACTCTCATATAATTAGTTGTCCCTTGACAGAGTCGTATGATAGATACATTTCACAGGTTTTCTTGCAAGATTTGTTATTGAAACGTAACTACATATTAATTTATGGAGATTAATAACAAATTTATATTTTATATGTATACATCAAATCCATATTATTTTCTATTATTTATTCCCTCATTTATCATGTGTGTTTTTTATTATTTATTCCCCATGTGTTTTTTTTAGACTTATGAACCTGTTGTTATAAGATATTCACAAATGTGTATCTGACCTTGTCGACAGAGTTTACCTTTTAGTTTTAATTCAATTCAAAATATCACAGTTTAGTAACTATAAATAAATAAATAAATAAATAATTAAGCTAGTTACTATTTTAGCTGAATTGACTATTACAATTAACTAGTTTAGTTTAACTTTTTAGAATCAGTTTATACTTTATAATTTATATTACTTTCTATTATTTATTCCATCTTCTTTATAATTTATATATAATATTTTATAAGAAAACTTTGGAGTCAAGTTTAGGATGAAAAGATACGTATAAAGTATGAATATATAATAGGCCTCTTTCTAATTGAAAGACTAAACTTTTAAAATGACTTTAAAGAGTTTTCGTTTGTTGAAAATCAATATTTTAGTAAGAAAACAATGAGACTTTTAATTTAAAATAAATTTCTATTTTATTTTATTTTATTTCAATAAATTTTCATGTTATAATCTTGTCAATAAAGGAGGAAATAACGAATTTGCAAGTGATTATCTATTTTATAATAAACAGTTTATACTTTTTCATTACAAGAAAATGATTCATTCACAATTAATTTTAATGATCAAAAGTTATTAGTTATTATAGTGAAAAATTTAGATTCCAATTTACAAAATAAAAAATTATTGGTTACGAAAATAATCACTATTATGAATAAAAAAATATAATTGATCTCTAAATTAGTTTTTAGTATTTAGTACAAAAAGAAATCGGTCGCTAAACATTAACTATCAATGTTTTTGCTACCAAAGGAATTAGTTTCTAAATTACCTTATAATTAATTAGTGATTAATTTAGCGACTAATTATAATTTTTTATTTATAGTAGTGACTATTTTAGTAATCAATAATTTTTTATTTTATAAATTGGTATCTGAATTGGTGATTATAGTAACTAATAAGTGTACTTAAATGTATGAGTTAAATATATTCTTGAGTAAATAAGACCCTTTTAGTTTAGAGGTACAAAATTGTATTGAAAGTTAGTTAAGTGTCATTTTAATAAATTTTTTGATGAAAATGCAATGCTTGTTGAAAGAGTTACAAGAAGTGTGCACTTGAGCTCCAAATAGTGGCGGATCTTGACCAAAATTATTGGGGTAGTCAAAATAATATACTTAAAATTTATATATTTAAAAATAATTGTTACTAATTCAATAAAAATAAAAAGATAATTTAGTATAGTTATAACTATAAAAAAAAAAACTACACATATACAAAGGTTTGTCTATTATTTTTTTATATTCTTGAACTTATCAAATTATTCAATCATAACTAAATTTTTCAGCTATTTTTTTTCAATATAAATAACCATATTATCTACAAATATTCATTTTTTATTTTACTAATGTGCACATAACGATTCAAAAGTAATCACAAACATTTTATTTCATTGTTATACGATGATCAACGATATTGTCCTATTTTGATCTTCACTTCTCTTTTATCAATTTTAAAAAATGGATTTATTCTTTTGTTTTTCATCAATATACCTATTTAAAAAATAAGTTTAAGATTAAAAAATAATTTATCATAATCTAATAAAAAATTAAGAGACAAAAAAATTATGATAATCAAGTCCACTTAAAAATTGTCTATAAAAAATCACATAATACATTACTTACTCTTCTATATTCATAAAAAATAATATACAAAATATCATGAGATAAAAATTATACTAAATATTAAACAAGTATTTCACGAGAGACAATTTTTTTTCTTTAAAAATGGATTTAAAGATGTAAATATGAGAACAAAAATAATAAATTTATGTTTAACTCTCTTTTTTTCTTTGATAATAAAAGAAATTAAGTAAAGATGAAAGATGAGTACAATATATAAAAACCTCAAAAGACAATAAGAAAAAAAAATGAAAATTATCTTAATAATTTTTTGATTTATTATATTTGACTTTATATTCTTCTATTTATTAACATTAAATATTATACTTTATAAAAAAAATAAAGAAACATTTAATTTAATTTTTATTAATTTTTCAATATAATATTATCTAATTTAAAAAGATACATTTAATTTAAATAATTTTAAAATATACATAATTTAAAAAATATTAAACACATATAATTCAAAAATTTTGAAAAAAAATTGGAAAAGTTTTGGGGTCCGTGGCCCCGCATGCTCTTTAAGAGCTCCGCCCCTGGCTCCAAAGTTGATGTTGAATGTTGAGAAACAGTTAAAAAAAATTCAAATTTTATCTTCACAGCTCGACAACAAAGCAAACATTGAGTCATGGAAAAATACTGTAAAAAAAAACTTAAATTGATCAAAATTTGGAGAACATGAGCACCAAATTAAAAAGTTGAGCATAGAGAAAACCTTCCTGAAACCTCCATGTAGAATATTAAACTAGAGGTTTAAGTCATAATAAAACCTTGGATAGGGAAAAAACTTCTATTGTTGAACACTAGAGGTTGGAATGAGCATTGAGTTTTATTTTTATAAAAACATAGTGTTGCTTTGTTTTAGGGAGCTATGTCTTAGATCTTCTCTTAGATAAATTTCCCTGTTTCCATTGTAACATTGTGAATTTTTATTTTTTTTTAAATAAGAACTTACAAAAGTTTAGGTCAAAATATACAAAATACTTTATCACATACTTAATCATAAGCAATGAAAGAAAATTTAGTAAATTTAAATATTATTTATAATTTGAGGTTATGATTTAATAATATTTTTTTATCCCTGATAACAAATTCAAATAAAAAGTAATTATTTGTTGTTTTAATTCTTTTTTTATAAAATTAAATAATATTATGTAATTTTTAATTAATTAATTAATAAGTAATTAATAAACATATAATTATGATTTCCTTTTTAATTAATTTTTGAAAGTTATATTTTGTTACAAAACTATAAAGTAGTAACAACCAACAAGTCGTTTAAAAGAGATTTATTTATAAGCTAATAAGATATATTTTTGGTAGTGTTTTATTTCTTTGTCATAATCCAAAATACTAAAATGTGTTAGAAAGGCAAAAGCGTTGTCCTTTTCTTTGAAATTCATTTCTAATAACTTATTATATCAATCATAAATTATTTTTATCAATAAAATTTATATATATATATATATATATATATATATATATATATATATATATATATATATTAGGATGCCTCAATTCATATAAAAAATTTTGATTTTAATATTAATATTGCAGTTGAATCTACTTTTCTCGTGTAGGTTTTGTATATGAAATAATCTAGTACCGATTAAAGACAGAATAAGTCTCTCTTAACCATTTACATTACATATGCAAAATGGTACTATATTAAAACCATCATTTTGGTGTATTACCCAACGAAGATCACGTTTTTGAATAACCATCAATTGTTTCTTGTCATGTATTGTTTATATTCCATGAAGTGTTGTTGCTTATTCAGTCTAAGTGTTGAAGTTTTGGTGGAATTGACTTTCAATACAAAATGTCCGCGTTTGTTTCCATCGTACTCAAAATAGATAACAATGAATTTTATAAACTAAAATTTAATATTTAAAATACTTTTTACTATAAATAAAATAATATAAGTGATATGTGAATTAGAATTTAAATTGATCTCTAAATATTAATTAAAACTGAATTTTGATCTCTAAACTTAATTTTATTTAATAATTCTTTTTGTAATATATCTTGACTAAATAGGTTGAGGTGAGTTGGTTTTAAGATAATTATATTTCAATACCATTTTCTTTCTAGCTAGAAGTTGTATTTATCTGTAATGAATATAATCTCTGAATAATTCTAAAGTTCGGTAAACCAAATGCAGAGATTACAGCAAGATTGTTCTTTTTTTTTGAATCATGTACACAACATCATTATCATTTAGATAGTTACGTAACTGTATCTATGATTATTAAAACAATTAATTGGATTGGTAATTTATTCAACTAAAACTTTAGTTTATAAGAGTCTAGAGGTTGACAAAAAATATTTCAAGATAATTTTATTTTAAATTTTTTTATAAGAAATATTTATAAATTTTGTTATGAAAAGAAATTACAAAAAATTACTATCAATTTTTTTAAAATATTTTATATAAAATATTTTTTACAAACATTTTATAGAAAATATTTTTAAATTTTATAATTCTATAGAAAATAATTATTTAAAAAAAAATTATCTATCCATTAAAATTTTTAGAAAAGATATTGAAAAATTATAATTTTTTTAATAAATTTGTTAAAAAAAATTCATATAATTTTAGTAATGTATGAATTCAAGGACATTAATAAGGAACATGAATTCCTATTTGTCAACTTTTGTAATGAAATCTTAGTGAAAGCCAAGTATAATTCTGCTGATGCAACATCTGCTTCTTGAAGTCATTGCCACAAGAACATTTTTATTAGTTATATTATAACACCTGTTTATTGTGTGTCCAAGTTTAAAAAGTACGACAAAATTCTGGTAAGTAAGATTATGAATAGAAAAAACAACTTGAGCACATATGTAATATAATTAAGCTTGGCTTGAATTTAGAAAACGTGCACTGCACGATATCATGATTCAGAACAGAAAGCGTGTTTAAGGAAATGATTATAAACGAAAAGTAAATGTTTTTACACTGTATAAATACTAATCAAACTTCTCTTTAAGGAAATGATAATAAAAGAAAAGTAAATGTTTTTACACTGTATAAATACTAATCAAAATTCTCCCAAGATATCTATCATATTCACTTCCTCTAAACCGTGGCTAAAGCAAGAGATAGTGTTAAATTGAAAAAAGTATCCAAATACTTACCATCACAAAAGGGTCTTTTCCAAGCAATGGAACATTCCCCTTCTCTTCTGTGGTCAAATCTTCAAAGCCTTTGGTTGTTTGTATCCTTTATCATTGTGCTAAAAGTTCTGATACCTAGCTTGACTCAGAAATGGTCCAAGAAACAAAAACCAAAACTTCCTCCAGGTCCCAAACCATGGCCTGTGGTGGGCAACCTTCCTGAGATGCTTGCAAACAAACCTGTTCATAGATGGATACACAATCTCATGAAACAAATGAACACTGAGATTGCATGCATCCGCCTCGGAAATACCTATGTTATCCCTGTCACATGTCCCACCATTGCCAGACAGTTTTTGAGTGAACACGATGCAACTTTTGCATCAAGATCACTAACCACTTGCACTGATCTCGTTACTACTAGATATATAATGTACAGTAACACTAAAAAAATGTTACTAAATCATGAAAAATGTTATTAATAAAATTTAGTAACATTTTATCACATGTTACGTATTCCCCATGTTACTATTGATTTTTTGTAACATTTATACTTATTAATAGAGACATTTACATAAATGTTACTAAAGATTTTAAGTAACATTCTTTTAATAAAAATGTAACATTTTTAAAATGTTACTAAAAGTTTATAGTAACATTTTTTTATAGAAAAGTGACATTATAAAAATGTTACTAGAAAGTTTTAGTAACTTTTTCTTAATAAAAAGGCTACATGTTAAAAATGTTACTAAAAATAACAGAAAATTTCACGTGATTAGGCAGGACAAAAACCACAGTCCCAACGCCATCATATTAGCCGATACATATTACAAGGAAAAAATCCAAAATTTTAAAATATGCTGAAGGACTATTATATTAGCCGATACATATTACATTTATTTAAGCAACCAAAGCTAAATTATCAGAGTTCAGAAACCAAAAGATTAACCAAAAACATCTAAAAGAGAGGGAGGATAACCCTGGAAAGAACAAACAAGTCCTTAATTTAACCAAAAACATCTAAAAGAGAGGAAGGATAACCCTGGAAAGAACAAACAAGTCCTTAATCTCCTATGGCAACGCAACAAGTGAAGCCTTGCTTAGACAAAGGCCTTCCACCTTTGGCACACGAAAGAACACATCTAGGACCTGTTGAATAATAAAAAAGAAACAATGCTCACGAACAATAACAATTTCAATTTCAACTACATAAACCAACACAAAGGCACACTTATAAAGAGTGTGTGGACTCATTAAGTGATTTTGAACTGCTTTATATTTCTCATTGTAGATAGAAATATAATATATAATCAAATGGACATTTGAATACGGGGAGTATAATAGAAAGCAAACAAACTCAGTTTTACCTCAAGAAGTTCCCGAGTTAGTTTGAAAGGTGCACTTTCAAAGTTAACACCACCAGGTGAATTGGAGAGCATGAAGCCAAAATCAATATGTATGATATGACCTTCTTCATCCAATAGGAGGTTCCCATTATGCCTATCCTTTACCTAGATGACAAGAAATAAAAAAGAGAAATTTGAACAAAAAACATCCAATGACAATCAACAGTATAGTGTTATCATTCAAATTGTCACTCAGCATCAATTACTAAGAACTTTCACACCTGCAGAAAGTAGCACACCAGGGAATATC
>Ga0214542_1011492_pt1 | contig 12088 bp, 9 predicted proteins | sample CNSS1metaG_FD_160096 | JGI IMG/M metagenome (GOLD analysis project Ga0214542, IMG submission 160096) | Root nodule microbial communities from cowpea collected in UCLA plant growth center, Los Angeles, California, USA - CNSS1 | ecosystem: Host-associated > Plants > Roots > Nodule | place: USA...
AATATATTTTTTATCTTATCATAACCCTTATGTAATTATGTTAGAATGATGTATATCAATTAAAAAAAATTATTTCTAACATTTGAATATTTCTATTATTTTTTAATATTTTTATTTATTGCATTTTCCTTTCACATGAGAATGTTTAATACTCTCAATTTAAGTGTTTAATAACATAAACCTTTTATTTACTAGGTAATATATAAAAAAATACTTATTATTATTAATTTTTGTTTCATTTGAAGAACTTTTTTGTTTCGCTAAAACAATTTTTGTTATTTCTCAACCATTGAGTATATATGTTGATATTTGAAAGGTTTTCTTAGATCTCTAAGATTTTCATCTTATCATACCCTTAATTATATATTTGTTTTACTTTGTGCGATTCCTTTCAATAGTCTCCAAATTGTTTATAAGATACACATTTGTTAATTTTTTAATATTTTTATTTTTTGTATATTTGCATCATGTAGAATACTATTTCGATATATTTTATCTAATTATTTTTTATTTTCTAACTCATTACAATCATACTTTAATTTTTTCACTGTAATTGTATACATAATTTTTATTTACTACAATATAAAAATTTAATGTAATTGCTATGGATATTTTTTTATCACCATCCAACATATATTGGAGTTCAAAAGATACAAGATCTATGTTAAAATTTTATTATTATGGTTATTGTTTGTTCTTTGCGGTATTTTGATAAAGTGATGTATTATAACTTTTATTAGTGTATAAAAAAAAGATTCATTATAATTTAAAAAATTTAAGTAAATAAAGATTTAAAATATATTTTAATTTGAATTTTTTCCTTTTATATTTTTTAAAATAATTTTAAATTTTATCGACTAGGTTTCATTAATGTTTGCAAATTTAATAAATATTTATGTTCTCATGAAATTTTATTTTGTATTATAATCTAAAATGTAAACAATTATAATTTATTTCAAAGTATTTGATATTGAAGAAACAACCATCCTCCTAATATTAAATATTTGACAATATTATGTTTCTTTTACCCTAATTTTTTTATTATTTTATTAAAATTAATTAAAATTAATATTAAAGTAGTAAGAAAATGGGTATGGGTATGGGTACGAGATTATACCCATTACCCGGTGGGGATGGGGATAAGACAAAAGTTTAATACCCGTTCGGTTTGGGTATGGGGATGTGGATGAATTTTTTTTACGGTGATGGGTATGGGATAGCGAAACCCGTCCCCGCCCCGTTGCCATCCCTAATTCCCGGAGGAGGTTCCTGGATTGCCTCCCAGTAGAGAAGTGGAGTTCTCTATAGATCTAGTACCAGGGACAAGCCTGGTGTCGATGGCCCCATATCGCATTGCTCCGGCAGAGTTCGTTGAACGTAAGAAACAGATTGAGGAATTTATGGCAAAGCAGTTTATCCGACCCAGCACTTCGCCTTGGGAAGCACCCGTGCTGTTGGTGAAAAAGAAGGATGGAAGTTCACGTCTGTGTGTGGACTACAAAGTGTTGAACAAAATGACGATGAAGAATAAATACCCTCTCCCGAAAATCGACGACTTGATGGATCAGCTACATGGGTCATCAGTGTTCTCGAAGATTGATCTATGATCGGGATACCATCAGATTTTGGTAAAGGCTGATGATGTACAAAAAACGGCTTTCAGGTCCAGGTATGGCCACTACGAGTATGTGGTTATGCCTTTTAGTGTGACCAACGCTCCGACGGTGTTCATGGACTACATGAACAGGATTTTCCGGCCCTTCCTAGATAAGTTTTTCGTAGTCTTCATAGACAACATCCTTATCTATTCTAGAACTTAAGAGGAGAATGTAGAACACCTGAGGTTGGTGCTTGGTGTTTTGAGAGAGAAGCAGTTGTACGCCAAGTTGTCCAAGTGTGAGTTCTGGATGAGTGAGGTTCAGTTTTTGGGTCATGTGATATCCACCCAGGGGATTGCAGTGGACCCAACGAACGTCGAGGCAATGGTAAAGTGGGAAAGTCCTAAGTCGGCTACAAAGATCAGGAGCTTTGTGGGGGTTAGCAGGCTACTACAGGAGATTCATAGAGGGATTCTCCAAGATAATGGCACCCCTGACACTGCTTACTCGGAAGCACCAACCCTTCACTTGGACGGACAAATGTGAAGAGAGTTTCCAAGAGCTTAAACGGAGGTTGACTAGTGCCCCCATATTGGTAATTTCGGACGTTGGGAAACCGTTTGATGTCTACTGCGACGTGTCTCACCTTGGACTTGGTTGTGTTTTGATGCAAGAAAAGAAGGCGGTGACTTATGCTTTGAGACAACTTAAGGTGCATGAGCGTAATTACCCCACTCATGACCTGGAGTTGCCGACCATAGTGTTTGCTTTGAAGATCTGGAGGCATTACCTCTATGGTGCCCAGTTTCGTGTGTTCAACGGTCATAAGAGCCTTAAGTGTTTGTTTGACCAAAAGGAGCTGACCATGAGGCAGAGAAGGTGGATGCAATTTCTGAAGGATTACGATTTCGAGCTTCTATATCATCCCGGGAAGGCGAATGTAGTGGTAGATGCCTTTAGTAGGAAGTGTTTCTTTTGAAATGTTGAACAATTTTTATATACAACATGAGTCATTTAAATTGTAAATGGTGAAAAGGGTTAAAAAAATTAAAAAAGTGTTTCCAAAACATATTAATTTTCAAATTTAAAAACACCAATTCCCTTCGAGTAACAACAAAAGTGGTTTTGTTGAAATTTTAAACAAATTTCATATATAAAATATGAATTATTTAAATTCTAAACGGTGAAAAGTGCAAAAAAAAATGCAAAAAACATTACCAAAAGATGGATTTTTTCAAATTTGGCAAAATCAATCCCCTATGACTATTGCCCAACATGTTTCTTTTGTAATGTTGAACAATTTTTATGTATAACATAAGTCATTTAAATTGTAAATGTTGGAAAGGGTAAAAAAAATGAAAAAGGTGTTACTAAAATATAAAAATTTTCAAATTGTAATACACCAATTCCATTTGAATATTGGCCAAAATGTTTTATTTGAAATGTTGAAACAATTTTATATATATACATATAATATTAATTATTTAAATTGTAAATGGTAAAAATGGCAAAAAAAAAATGAAAAAAGCGTTACCAAAAGATGAAAATTTTCAAATTTTAAAACACCAATTCCCTTTGAGTATTGCCCAAGGTCTTTCTTTTGAAATTTTGAACAATTTTTTTATATAAAATATGAATTATTTAAATTGTAAAGGTAAAAAAAAAATAAAAAAAACGTTTCCAAAATATGAAATTTTTCATATGTAAAAGCACCAATTCCGCCAAACATGTTTCTTTTGAAATTTGAACAATTTTCTTATATAAAATATGAATTATTTAAATTGTAAACGATAGAAAAAATGAAAGAAGCGTTACCAAAATATGAAAATTTTCAAATTTAAAAACACCAATCCTCTCTTAGTATTGCCCAACGTGTTTCTTTTGAAATTTTGAACAATGTTTATATATAAAATATGGATTATTTAAATTCTAAACGTTGAAAACGATAAGAAAATGAAAAAAGCGTTACCAAAAGATGAAATTTTTAAAATTTAGAAACATCAATCCCTTCTGAGTATTGTCCAACGTGTTTCTTTTGAAAAGTTGACCAATTTTCTTATATAAAATATGAATTATTTAAATTGTAAATTGTTAAAAAATTAAAAAAAGCGTTTCCAAAATATGAAAATTTTCAAATTTTAAAACACCAATGCTACGTGTTTCTTTTGAAATTTTGAACAATTTTTATATATAAAATATGGGTTATTTAAATTGTAAACGATAAAAGCGGTAAAAAAAAGCGTTTCCAACAAACGTAAATTTAAAAAAAAAACAATTCGCTCTGAGTATTGCCCAACGTGTTTCTTTTGAAATGTTGAACAATTTTCATATATAACATATGAGTCATTTAAATTGTAAACGGTGACAAGGGTAAAAAAATTAAAAAAGTGTTTGCAAAAGATGAAAATTTTCAAATTTAAAAAACACCAATTTTGTTCGAGTAACGGCTAAACGGGTTCACATATAAATTATGAACTACTTAAATTGTAAATGGTGAAAATGGTAACAAAAATGAAAAAATCGTTACCGAAAGATGATAATTTGAAAATTTGAAAATACTAATCCGTTCTGAGTATTGCGCAACGTATTTCTTTTGAAATTTGGAACAATTTTCTTATATAAAATATGAAGTATTTAAATTGTAAACAGTGAAATGGGTAAAAAAAATGAAAAAAAGTTACCAAAAGATGAAAATTTTCAAATTTGAAAACAACAATCTCCTCTGAGTATTGCCTAACGTGTTTCTTTTAAAATGTTGAACATTTTTTGTATATAACATATGAGTAATTTAAATTGTAAACGGTGAAAAGTGTAAAAAAAGATTAAAAAAGTGTTTCCAAAAGATGAAATATTTCAATTTTAAAAAACACCAATTCCATTTGAGTAACGGCCAAAATGGTTCTATTGAGATTTTGAACAAATTTCATATATAAAGTATGAAGTATTTAATTTGTAAACGGTGAAACGGGTAAAAAAAAATGAAAAAACCAATACCAAAAGACGAAACTTTTTAAATTGGAAACACCAATCCCCTCTGAGTATTGCCAAACTTGTTTCTTTTGAAATGTTGAACTATTTTTAATATAACATGAGTTATTTAAATTGTAAACGTTAAAAAGGACAAAAAAAAACTAAAAATGTGTTACCAAGAGATGAAATTTTTCAAATTTAAAAACACCAATTCCCTTTGAATAAAGGCTAAAGTGGCTCAGTTGAAATTTTGAACAAATTTCATATATAAAATATGAATTATTTAAATTGTAAATGGTAAAAAGTGTAAAAAATTGAAAAAAACGTTACCAAAAGATGAAAATTTTCAAATTTGAAAACACCAATCCCGTTTGAGTATTGCCCAACGTGTTTCTTTTAAAATGTTGAAAATTTTTATGTATAACATATGAGTCATTTAAATTGTAGACGGTGAAAAGGGTAAAAAAATTTAAGAAAGTGTTTCTGAAAGATGAAATATTTCAACTTTAAAAAACACTAATTCCTTTTGAATTATGGCCAAAGTGATTCTGTTGAAATTTTGAACATATTTGATATATAAGTATGAAGTATTTAAATTGTAAACGGTGAAAAGGGCAAAAAAATGAAAAAACAATTACCAAAAGATGAAAATTTTCAAATTTTAAAACACCAATCTCCTTCGAGTATAACAGACCGTGTTTCCTTTGAAATTTTGAACAATCTTCTTATATAAATTATGAATTATTTAAATTGTAAACGGTGAAAAGAGTAAAAAAAAATGAAAAAAACGTTACCAAAAGATGAAAATTTTCAAATTTGAAAACACCAATCCCCTATTTGAAACCCTAGGAGGAGAAATCCCCATCTAAGGTGAAGGTCAGCTCTGAAATTAGGGATAAACCTTTCAGATTAATCAAAGCTGCTTACAACGATATGGCTTGCACCGTTTATAGTGGAAGGGTAGCCGAAAACAAAAAACAAACAGAAAAGGACAAAGTCATCTAACAAGAATCCTAACGGCAAAGGTGTGAGGTGCGTGATTTGTAACCTTAGCAAAGGGAGAGGTGGAATGCGTGAAGATCAAGAGAAAATGGGTTGGATGCAGACTTTGGTTGGCTCGCATGGAAGAAGAATCCCAACGGCACTCCAAGAGAAAACTCGCGTGATGGGGAAAGGTGAAGATATGGTAATGAACCCTAGCAACCATGCTTTAGAAAACATGCGAGTAGAAAGGATCCCTAACGCACACAAAGTGGCTAGCTGTGAGGTGCTCGAGAAAAATGCTCGGTTTGGCGCAGCAAAGATTGTGGTTCCTGGTCCGTGTGATGCAATGCCAATGTGGGTTGCAGATGCGGGAAGGAACTGAAAGTATGATTGCAGATTGGGCCTAGGCCCAATGTCGTTGAAACGTGAGTCTGAATCATGTGTGCACCACGCAAGTAGTTAGCAAGCATCAGATGCGGTAAGGTGATTTGGGCTGAAGGAAAACGTGATGTTGCAACCCATTAGCACACTCTTGGTTAACAAAGTGGACACATGGAGAAGAATTGGGCCAAAGGCCCAATGCCAAATACTTCAATAATTGGGAGCTTGGAGAATAAAGGCTATAATTAAGAAAATAAACTCAATTAGAACAACATTTATTTAATTAAAAATAAAAAATAAAAGAAAATAAAAGAATGGCCTAGGCATTGGCCAATGCTATGAAAAGCTTTTTAGGGTGATATTCATCACATTTAAATTAAAAAAGTGTTACAAAGAGATGAAAATTTTCAAATTTAAAAACACCAATTCCCTTTGAGTAACGACCAAAGTGGTTCTGTTGAAATTTTGAACGAAATTCATATATAAAATATGAATTATTGAAATTGTAAACAGTTAAAAGGGTTAAAAAAATTGAAAAAAGCGTTACCAAAAGATTAAAGTTTTCAAATTTGAAAACACTATTCCCCCTCTGAGTATTGCCCATCTTGTTTCTTTTAAAATGTTGAACAATTGTTATATATAATATATGAGTCATTTAAATTGTAAACGGTAAAAAGGGTAAAAGAGATATTAAACAGGTGTTTCCAAAAATGAAAATTTTCAAACTTAAAAACACCAATTCCCATTGAGTAATGACCAAAGTAGTTTTGTTGAAATTTTGAACAAATTTCATATATAGAATATGAATTATTTAAATGGTAAATGGTGAATAGGGCAAAAAAAATGAAAAAAAAAATTACCAAAAGATGAAAATTTTAAAATTTGAAAACACCAATCCCCTCTTAGTATTGCACACCGTGTTTGTTTTGAAATTTTGAACAATTTTCTTGCATGAAATATGAATTATTGAATTTGTAAACTTTGAAAAGGGTAAAAAAATGAAAAAAACGTTACCAAAAGATTAAAATTTTCAAATTTGAAAACACAAATCCCTTCTGAGTTTTGCCCAACATGTTTCTTTTCAAATGTTGAAATTTTTTTAAATATAACATTTGAGTCCTTAAATTGTAAACGGTGAAAAGGGTAAATAAAAAAAATAAAAAAGTGCTTCCAAAATATCAACTTTTACATATTTAAAAATACCAATTCCCTTTGAGTAAAGGCCAAAGTGGTTCTGTTAAAATTTTGAACAAATTTCATATATAAAATATGAATTATTTAAATTGTAAATGGTTAAAAGGGTAAAAAAAATGAAAAAAGGTGTACCAAAAGATGAAAATTTTCAAATTTCAAAACACCAATTCCCTCTAAGTATTGCCCCAACGTGTTTCTTTTGAAATTTTTAAAAATTTTCTTATGTAAAATATGATTGAAATATTCAAAGTGACAAAATAAGTCCAAAATCAGAAAATTCTGGAAAGAAATAATTTAAGAGCTAAATGAACCCATGGTTTTTATGTTACACACTCCTCCCTCAAGTGTACCACCTAAAACCTGTTTTGCACCCCTAGTTCTTACTAAGTTGCACTCCTTTTACAACTTAAACCCATCTCAACCAGATTATGCCATGTGGCAATCCCCACCTTCCAAATCAGGCCAACCATATGCTGACACGTGTCATTATCCATGCAAACACATTTGCACCAATTAGAGAGTGACACCTCATCATCTTCAACTCTCTTCTAACAGAAACCCTAGCCTCCATTAGGGTCATCGCCGACAGCAGACCTCTATCGTTCCATCTTCACGTGAGAACCACTGGCTACAATGGAACCACTATCACCACTACGAGACCTTCATTTTCCTCGCATTAGAAGCCACAACACCTTCGCATCACGTCGCGCCTTCAGCCACTGCGACCTTCAAAAGTGGCACTTGTTCGAACTTCGAACACAGAGCTTCATTCACGCATCACTTTATGCATTTCTTCCACGAACCACATAACTGGAAAATGCACCAGAGCGGAAGCATGACACAAACAGGAGAACCTCCGCCGTAGAAGCCACCATGCTCACCACTGCTCCACCATCTTTCATTGCACCAGAAGAACAGCCAACGCGAAACCATGAGTGGACTCAGCTACAACACTGTGCCACCATGCTTTAGCCAAATGATAAGGAACACGAGTCTCTCGTTCCCATAGCAGAATGCCATTGAAGCCACCATTGATGGAGAATGATGTAACATCCTGACCGGATATTACAGATTTAAATAATAAAATACCAGATTTGCACTACGCTTGAATGCATTTACGACGTAACCAACACCGGTAGTAGCAGACCGTGACCAACAGTAGTCAACATGGAAGAAACACTTGGTAAACCATAATTCTGGAGAGAAAAAGCATACTACCACGTGTTAGCTTCTCATAGGGTAGTTAACTGGTCAAACAGGTCAAAAGGTCAATCGAGCAATCAACTCTGGTCAAATTCTAGTCAATATTGGAAAAATGGTTAAACAAGAGGGGCAAAATTGATAATTGGACAAAAATTAAGTTGCTAATTAATTAAATAAAGATAAAAGATTTAAGCAATCGAACAGATAATGTAACATCCCTAAGGAATATTACTAACTTTTTTTTATAATAAAAGTAGAAAATAAAAATAAATACCTCATTTAATATGATACCATTTCCCAAAAACACGGGAAATTTAAAAGAAAACTGTAACCGTAATGTAATTCAATTGTTCACAATCATTCTACACAAAATTTACAAAGTTCAACATAATTAAAGTTACATCAAAATCTTAAAATAACAATGCTTTCAAAGCCCAAGTAGTCCCTGCTCTCCGTCTCTAGGCATCTCTTGGCTCACCTGTCAAATCATCTGCTCCCGGATAACAAGTTATCCGATCATCGCCACACACACACAAATATGGTGAGCTATGCACAATACATAAACAGATACATGAAATAAATATGCCACCCATCCCAAAATAACATGACTAAATATTTCATTGTTTTCAAATTACCCAACCATGATCTCATAGTCCTTCATGAGTCATATACATGAACTAGGTCTTGGGACTTTACCGTGCTCCCACGAAACTAACTCATTCGTGGTCCAACCCTATGAGCCTATCCTGCTCATAGTCTTGCCTACAAACTCCTCGTCTGTAGTAAATCATCCAAGCCTTCTTAGCTTGGACCCTGGCATGCACGCAATCACCATACTATAGACTCCTCGCCCAATAGTAGCCGACGGGAACATAATCGTTCCTTGCCCATCGTTCGTTCGACGCATGTAATCACCATACTAAGGACTCCTCGCCCATTAGCAGCCGACGGGAACTCAACCAGTTCCATGCCCATCATGCGTCCAACCATCAAGCACACCCCAGACCCCTATTGGACTTAGTCCTTCAAGCCCAAACACCACAACCACATGCATATACTTCCTATACTTAGGAAAGACTAGCCAAACCAACACATAAATCACATACAAACATGGCAATTCGCATAAACTCGCTTAAGCCAAGGACCCTCGCCCAAGCTAAACCCTCAGTCTCGCTTAGGCTAGTCCCCCTCGCCTGAGCGAGCTTAAAATAGTGGTTTCTCCACGTTTTCTCGCTTAGGCGAGATCCTCTCGCCTGGGCGAGTCACACCTTCACTCAAAACAACACACACCTCGCCTGGACGAGGATTCGACGAGAAATGCATCAATTCAACTTTGTGAACTTGCTTAGGCGAGCCACCCTTGCCTAGGCGAGAGTGTTCATAGCTCAGAACTCAAAACTTCTCGCCTGGACGAGAAGTCGCGCTCAAAATGGTACAAGTTTCCATCGCGACCTCGCTTAGGCGAGAGTCTCTATCGCTCAACTCCAACACAGGTCGCTTGAGAGAGCAGCGCGACCCAAGGACAGAAACGAGGTTTTGCAACTCTCGCTTAGGCGAGATGGCTCGCTTGGGCGAAACTTGCAGAATTGGTCTCTGTTCAAGCACACAATTCACCACAACCAAGACCAAACCACATTCCAATTCATGCCAAACAATGGAGAATCATGCACCACAACCAAGGACCCTTGATTCACAATTGCTTTTGCCTTAACCCCTTGCACACCCTAATTTCGTTCTCCTCTCCAGACCAGTTCACAACACTGCCAAAACCCTTCCCTCTACCTAAAATTTGCTTTTATAAGTGTCTTTTTTATGATGGGTTTTAAAACTAAAACGAAATTGGGCTTAATTATGGTTTTAATTCCTATTCAATGTTAATTACATAGGGGTTTTTCAGCCTCTCTTGGTTGCCCCTGTTGGGTTTTCCTTTGCCCTTTCAACTCCACTCCAAGCTAGAATTAGCAAAAATAAAGCCTACTTTATGTCCACCAAGGTTTAAACCCATAACCTCCCGCATATAAGGCCAAAGCACAACCACTATGCCAATTCACATTTAGTGATACACTCCAATCAATGTAAGTTTACATTACCAATTCCATACTCATACATAATATTAAAATTAAAAATAAAACAACAACACATAATTGGCATACATAGGACTCGAACCCAAGTTGTAACATCCATAGGGAATATTACTTAAAAATAAATAATAAAAGAAATAATTACATTAATAGTCATCTCAATGAAAATCCCGACGCGGGAAAAATTTAATTTCATGAACGCACGCGCCAAAACTTATAACATAATCAGTCAAGTATTACAAGTTCACATTATTCGTGTTTATAATAAAACATAAAGTAATACATATAAGAGAAATCCTAGCTCTAATCCCATGCTAGCCCTCACTCCGCCATCTGAACATCCTCAGCACCACCTGTATCAACATCTACTCCCGTGTAACGAATTACACGATCATCGCCACACACAAACAGAAAGGGTGAGCTGAGAAAATAAAATAACAAACATATAAAACACAAGATAGATCATATACCCATCTTATTTATTATATATAATTCTTGGCCAAGACCTTAACCCCAAGACTTATCAGTCTTCAAATCATACAATTGGTTAGCCTTAGACTCGGGAACATGATGCTCACACGAACCTGCCCGCTCGTGGTCCTGCCTCTACGAACCTCCCCGCTCGTAGTCCTACTCTACGGACCTGCCCGCCCGTAGTCCAACACATGTGATCCACCAGCCCCGTACCTCCCCACACGTGGCATCTCTCAACATGAGCACGAAACATACGAACCTACCTCGCTCGTATCCCCACGTGAGAGTAACTAGATATGAACCTCCCCGTTCATATCATCACATGTCAAACACCATCCATGAACCTACCCGCTCATGGCACAGCATCTCCCGATCCAAGCAAAGCATCATTATCAATTAAAACAACACACCAAAAAGCAAAGAACAACAACATTCCCGCCTGGCTCGGTCCACACGCCGCCAGGCGAAACTGTTCCAAACCGCCTGGCAGTACCAGCTCACCGCCAGGCGTCAGAGCACTTCCAACGCCACTGTCTGACCACCACCGCCTGGCGGAACACGTCGTGTCGCCAGGCGCCACTCAAGGCATAACCCTCTCCTACTAAGGCTACCGCCTGGCGGTGTTCAGTGGACCGCCAGGCGCCATACCAGTAGCTCCTGCTACTGGTTTTGGCACCCAAAGTGGTTAATTATGCAATTCTAGAATGCTTTAGAAGATATTGTACACTTGTTCTATCAGAGTTATTGATTTCCAGCACTATCCCCTCCCAAGTATAGCTCTTGTACCTAAAACAGAGACGTTTAGGCACTCTCTCTCGTTAATCTCTCACGGTCAACCACTATTGCAGTAACAACACACTCCATTATATATCACAAGCACTCAGTTCAGAAACATTATCAACCCTCTTCTCATCATACTTATCTCACGCTGTACTGCCACGCATCTTGTTCCACTTAACATTACATAATCACATGACTTACATCTAAGCTCACTAGTCTCCAAAACACATAAAACCCACAACACACCATCAAGAATAATTAACAACAATTATACAGAATTCTAAGCTTTCAAATCTTGATCCATTGACTAATGTTATCCGATTTCTTCCTTTAAATAACTCAACTCTCAACAACCCATCGCATGAACATACTATCAACCACTCTCCACTCCCATGCTCTCTTACCTAAGCATATTAATCCTTA